>Ga0075823_102_pt1 | contig 27251 bp, 25 predicted proteins | sample RifGroD1_FD_68279 | JGI IMG/M metagenome (GOLD analysis project Ga0075823, IMG submission 68279) | Microgenomates (Woesebacteria) bacterium GW2011_GWD1_38_10
ACAATATTTAATTATTAATGTTTAAAACATTGTAATTTTGAATTCAGAATTTAATTCGAATTTCGATATTAGAATTTAGATATTCCCGATTTCATCGGGGCGCGGGGATGATCGGTTTCGACGGATAGCACCTTTACAATCTGCAAGCAAAGTTTGATAGATACTTTTCAAAACTATCAAAAAACAAAAGCTGATGACGAAAGTTACAGCCCAGCAGTAGCTTTTAGAGCAATGTTTGGTGACGGAAACTCCGTTCAACCGAATTTTGCACTAGCTTAAACTGGTGTCGTTCTGTCTGCTTCTCTATCGGACGGATTCGGCATAAACCCATAGAGATACACCAGTGATCAGTGATTAGTGATTGCTGATTGGAAAATTTACTAATCTTACTTTATACCGTCCTTCCAATAGGTAAGGAGTAAAGGAAATAAAAAGATTGGATAAGCTTGTAGATGATTGTAAATAATGCTTTTCGGACGAGGGTTCAATTCCCTCCATCTCCACCAAATTTGATAAAATTAGACAGCGGAAGCTGGCTTTTTTTTATGGGAGTTATTGACTTATTATTTCCAATTTCGTGTCTTGAATGCGGGAAAGGAGAGGGGTACATATGCAACGATTGTCTTTCAAAGATCCCGAAAGCAAAGCTTTTTTGTGTCGAGTGCCACAGGTCTTCAATTGACGGGGCAACACATACAAAATGCAGGAAAGTTCGATCTATAGACTTTGCCTATTCTTCTTGGGATTACTCGGGGGTCGTGAGGAAAGCAATTCTTAAACTTAAATATAACTTTGCATATAAAATTGCAGAAGAGTTGGCGGAAAAATTTGTTGAGAAGGTAAAACGTGACGTACCCATACTTCCGAAAGAAGCGATTCTTGTTCCAATTCCTCTTTATAAGTTACGGGAGAATTGGAGAGGATTTAATCAGGCAGAGGAATTGGGAAAGATGACCGCAAAAAAAATGGGATGGGTGTACGAACCCGATCTTTTGATAAGGAACAAAAAAACGACTCCGCAAACAGAACTGAAGGGAAAAGAACGGTCCTCAAATCTTCTTGGAGCTTTCTCAATTAAAAAGGGGTACGAATTACGTGAGTATGGAGTATGTGGTAAGGGGTTTGAAGCAAACAAATTAAAAAACGATCCCCATAATTCATTTTCCACTATTCATAATTCGTGTGTTATTCTCTTCGACGATGTACTTACAACCGGTTCAACTTTGAAAGAAGCATGTAAAGTGTTAAAGCGAAAAGGAGTAAAAAATGTGTGGGGATTAACAATTGCTGCGTAGGGCGGCAAGACCACTCGATGCTTGCCAGCCAGGTACCGAATGGTTTCTGGCGGTGAGGGAGGGTCTCCTTCGTCAATACTTCGGAAGACCAAGGATTCATGCACAATCTTCAATTTGTGAGCTTGCCACTCCGTAGCTTTAGCGAAGGGTGGCGGTGAGGGAGGGATTCGAACCCACGGGACGCTTGCGCGTCAGGGTTTAGCAAACCCTTGGAATTGACCGCTATCCGACTCCTCCGAATATATGAAATACATAAGGAGGACGAGGACAAGGTTCTCGCCGTAAGCGAGGTTCCTATGCGACTCCTCCAATGATGGTATTATAACAAACATCCTCTATTTTCGGTGTTTAATTTTTTGTTATAATGAAATTCAACGCACTTGTATGGAAAAAATAAAGAAAGAAAGTACTGAAGAAATTAAGAAAGAACCTCAAACATCAGAGTCCAAGCAGGAATCTCAAAAGATCGAGCTGGAAAAACTGCTTTTTTCCTGGACAGCACCCGCGAGACCGTTCAAAAGAAGGGATAAAGATTTTTGGAAAACGATAATTGTTATCACAGTAATTGTTGGGTTGATACTTTTTTTTGCCGAAGGGTTCATGCCCGTCATTCTTATAATATCCGTAATATTTTTGTACTACATACTAAGCACAGTTGAACCTGAGAGTATTGAATATAAAATTACCACTTGGGGAATAAAAATGGCGGATAAGTTAAACCCCTGGAATAATTTAGGTCGGTTCTGGTTTACTAAGAGATTTGATGATGAACTTCTGGTTCTTGAAGCATATACGATCGGCGGAAGGTTAGATCTGGTTATTAAAAAATCCGATAAAGAAAAGATAAAGAAAATTTTGTCAAAGTATCTTTTACAAGAAGAGGCACCTCCTTCATATATTGACAAGGCCACAAATTGGGCTTCAAAAACGCTCCCGGGAATGAAGTGATTTTACCGGGAAAGGAAATTAGTTATAAGAAAATTGAAAATTGTAATAGAATTTAGAAATTGGGAAGTAGAAAACTGCGACTTCCGTTTTCCATTATCCAAAAGCCAATTTCTGTCGTTTAATTATTTGGTGCTCTAATAGATCTGTAGTAAAATACCCATACTTGCACCTGTAGTTTAATGGATAAAACACGTGGTTGCGGACCATGAGACTGAAGGTTCGATTCCTTCCAGGTGCACAGTGATATGTTAATTTGTTAATGGTTAATTGTTAAATGGAGACGTGCCAGAGTGGACGAATGGGCTCGTTTCGAAAACGAGTGTGGTTTGTAAAAGCTACCAGAGGTTCGAATCCTCTCGTCTCCGCTCGCAAAGCTCGCTATGACTTAAGGATGTCGATGGCGCGGTGGAATTAATGCAATGCGCGGCGAATCCTCTCGTCTCCGCTCGCAAAGCTCGCTATGACTTAAGGAGGACAATGTTTGCTTTCACCCGTAAATTTATCCTAAAAACCTGATATAATACGCGTATTATGTTCAAAAATGTGGTCCTTATTACGGCAGCGGCGATAGGACAGATACACAAAGGTAAATTTATGTTTTTTCTGGTCAGATCATCGGAAAATTCGGATTGGGAGATTCCAAAGCTGACTGTAAGAAAAGCGGAATCGTCTGTTCATGCGGTACTGAGAATGACGGGAGAACAAGGGGGGATGAGGGCAAGGGTCTTGGACGAAGCTGCCAGATATTCGTCAAATCATCAAATTAACGGAAAACCGGTAACCCAAAAAACCCTATATTACACAATGCTTCACCGCGCAGATTCGGGGGAAAGTATAGGATTTTTCGAAAGTCAGTGGTTTGAATATGCTAAGGCATATAAAAAACTGACCTTGAAAAGAGAAAAAGAAGTTATATCTATTGCCAACAAAACACTGAAGGAATGGCGGAAAAGGCGTAGAGGAAGGGCAAAGAAAATTAATATAGAAGAATAGGTCTTCAGCAAATAAAATTCATTTGTAATTGGTGAGGTGCGAGAGTGGTTTAATCGGCTCGCTTGGAAAGCGTGTATGGCGGCAACGTCATCGAGGGTTCGAATCCCTCCCTCACCGCCACCCTTCGCTAAAGCTAGGAGTGGCAAGTTGCCAAAGATAAGAGGTGAACTGGAAAATCGAAAAGCGTAAAATGTAGTGATGTTAAAGATCTTCGATCCGAAGAAATTTTTACTTTTCTTCATACTTTCTGCATACTTTTTTCTTTTTGTTTGGTCATATTCCGGAAATTTTGAAGAGCAGCATTTTGGATATCTTTCCCTATCGTTATTGGAAGGGAAATTCGATCTTAATAATTATCCTCAAGTTTGGGATGATACGGCTCTTTTTTCCGGCAAACATTATTGGCCGTTAGGTCCTTTTCCTGCGATCCTGCTTTTACCCTTCACATTTATTGCCAAAAATCTTGGTTATGTTGTGTATGAAAGAAATCTTTTATGGGTGTTAATGCTTGCCGTAATGTATTTGATATTCAAGATCGCGAGAAAATTTAAATATTCAGAAGAGCTGAGCATTATATGGGCGCTTTCATTTTGTATGGGAAGCGTTTTTATTTCAACTTTAATTATGCCTTATAGTTGGTATTTTTCTCATACGGTTACAGTACTTTTGATTTTTATTGCCTTTTATGAGTATTTGGAGCAAAGAAGATATTTTTTAATTGGGATAATTTACGGAGCAATATATTTAACCCGCGCATCGGCATTGTTGGGCATCGTTTTTTATTTATTATCACTATTTTTTACTGAAGATCTTTCTATATGGAGACGCCGGAAAAAACTTTTTCAGTTATTGGTTCCGGTGGGTTTTTCCTTCTTAATCATGGGATCATATAATATTTTGAGATTTAACAATTTTTTTGACCAAGGTTATTCTTACCAACTGTTGGCAGAAGCTTTGATAAAAGCAAGAAATTATAGTTTGTTCAGTCTTATACACCTGCCGGGAAATTTGTATTATTTGCTGTTTGCGTCTCCTGTTCCTGTACTTAGAGACGGGGTTTCAAAAGTACTGAAATTCCCCTATATTACATACGATCTTTGGGGTCTCGGGATGTTTTACACTTCGCCGTATTTTTTAAAACTTTTCATTCTTCCCTATAAAGACAAGCTGACAAAATTTCTTCTGACAACATCTTTTTTAACGGCTATTCCAATACTTTTTTACTACGGAATCGGTGTAAAGCAGTATGGGTACCGCTATTCTCTTGATTTTCTTCCATATCTTTTAATGATCCTGATGATCGCGCATAAAAATTCAGGAGTTTCAAGAAGGTTTATCTTTCTTATATATTTTTCCATACTTTTTAATCTATACATGATCCTTCAGATTGTTTTTTAATTGGATTATGTTTTTTTCTTTTTGGCCGGGTGATTGTACATGAAAAACATATTACAAAAGGTGTTCAGGAATAGGGGAAATGGCCGAAACTGGTTTTTGTATTTTATCCTCGTGATGTATGCATCTTCTATCATAATTGTTACCTTTCAGTCGTTCGGCGAACAGCATTTTACCTATCTTTCACTTTCTTTTTTAAAGGGGCATTTGGACTTAAATGGGTATCCTCTTGCTTGGAATGATACAGCGCTCTTTGGTGGAAACCGTTACTTTCCACCCGGTCCTTTTCCTGCACTGGCAATCAGCCCTCTTGTGTTTGTTGGTAATTTATTTGGCTATACCCTGTTCCATCACTATCTCCATTGGGTTTTGGTGTTGGGGGTATTTCTTTCCATATATAAATTAGCACGCGTTCTGAATTACAACCCCCGCGATAGTTTTTTTTGGGCTTTTGCATTTAATATGGGAAGCCCTTTTATCCTAACCTCACTTTTAGCTTGGAGCTGGCACTTTTCGCAGGCGTTAACGGTATTTTTGACACTTCTTTCTCTTTATGAGTTTTTGACCCGAAGAAGATTATTGATCATTGGGTTGCTGTACGCCGGCATATTTGCAACAAGGACTACTGCTGTCCTTGGAATTATATATTTTTTAATGGAAATTCTTTTCTCCAAAGAAAAAAGGGTGATAAAACTGCAAAATATCGGAAAGATTTTAATTCCGGTGATTGTTGCGGGAGTATTCCTTTCTTTTTACAACTTTCAAAGATTTAGCTCTCTGTTTGAGTCAGGATACTCATACCAGCAGATAGATCCTGTACTGGAAAAAGCGAGATCCTTTGGCCTTTTGAGTTTTACCCACATTCCGGGAAATTTGTATTACTTATTTTTGGCATCGCCTGTACAAGTCTTTTTAGACAGCACAACAAAGGTGTTAAGATTTCCGTTTATAACTTATGATGAGTGGGGTTTGGGAATTTTTTACACTTCCCCCTTTTTGTTAACGCTGTTTACATATAATTTTAAGAAAGTAGGTTCAAAACTACTGCTGCTGACCGCTTTTATTATTCTTGTTCCGATACTAATGTATTACGGAATTGGAGTTAGGCAGTTTGGTTACCGCTACGTACTGGATCTTTTGCCTTATGTTTTTTTGCTGATGATGAAAGAACGCCAAAAACCGGTTTTGTCTTCGGGTTTTAGGTTGGTTGTTTTGGCTTCAATAATGTTTAATGTTTATCTGCTCTCGTCGATAAATTTTATGTGAGTTGTGGAAAAAGAGCCATTAAAGTATCTTGCAAATATTTGTATAATGAATGTTGACCGCATAGGTGTTTATGAAATATTCGTTCTTTACAGGAGCAGTTTTAAATTTTTTAAACAGGAACAAACTCTTTTTTTTATTTCTTGTTGTATTTTTGGCCTTTATTACTTATTTTTTTCGTGGAGTATACATACTTGACCCCGATTTTGGGTGGAGGATCAGGTTTGGTCAGATTATTTATAAAAACGGGATCCCGAGGTCCGACCCTTTTTCGTACACAATGCCAAGTTTCTATTTTGTTGACCACTCCTGGCTTTTTAGTTTATTGATAGGGCTGACTTACCCCATATTCAAAAACAATTTGCTATCGCTTTTTCTTTCGTTTTTGGTATTTTTGAGCGTGTATTTTTCGGGAAGACGGCTTTGCGACGGGGATTTTGAACATACGGACCTTGCAGTTAAGTATGAAAGATGGCTGCACCCGATGGTTATAACTTCGATGGCGTTTTTAATTATATATTTTTCCGTGAGGGCTCAGGTTATTTCATGGTTTTTATTCTCCGTTCTTAATCTTCTTCTTTTTTCCAGAGATTATTATTCGCGTTACAAATATTTTGTACCTATCCTGTTTTTTATCTGGGCAAACCTCCATGGAGGGTATTCTTTAGGTTTAATAGTATTAATTTACTTTACATGTTTTAGGTGGTTTGTAAGCAGAAAGGGCTCGTATAAAGACATTTTTATATTACTGACAAGTATTTTTATTACACTTGCCACCCCGTATGGCTTTGAAGGCTGGAGAGAGGTGGCTTCATCGATATTTGACTCAAGGCTTCGTCTTACCATAAGCGAATGGATGCCAACAATAACGACCTTCGATATATCAATGGCGTTCTATATCGCAATGTCAACCTTTTTTATAATCCACAAGAGAAAAGATATTCCGAAGATACAATATTTTTTATTTTTGGGAATGCTTGTTTTTGGCTTAACAAGCAGGAGAAATATGCCTTTTTATGTTCTTTATACACTTCCTTTGACAATTTTTTCTCTTAACAAGCTGTATTTGAGTATAAAGGGATCGTCGGTTTCGAGAGAGAGATATGAGATAGCCTTTCAGTTTGTCAGGATATTTTCTGTGGTGCTTATACTTTTCCAATTGTATTTTGCATACTGGAAAAGTTATTTTGTTAAAGATTGGATGACGGAAAAAGCGGGTTTTTATCCAGCGGGCGCAGTTTCTTATTTAAAAGAAAGGGGTGTTGAGGGGGAAGTTTTTTCGAGCTACGGATGGGGAGGGTATTTGATATGGACATATTCCGAGAAGAAGGTATTTATTGACGGAAGGATGCCAAGCTGGAGGTTTGTTCCGGAAGACGGAAGTGCGGAACTGCCCTCGGCAATGGATGAATACTTGAAAATTGAAAATGGAGACGTAATTTTTAATGATATTGCCGGCAGGTTCGATATCCGGTATGTTTTGTGGCCAAAGGAAAAAGAAGGTTTTTTTGCGGAGTTGGAGAAAAGAGTCAGGAACACCGGAATATTTAAAGATAAAAACGACTTTTCATTTACCGAGTATTTAAAAGAAAATGATTGGAAGATCGTATATTCGGATGAGACCTCAGATATTTATAGGTATTTTGGCGGGCAAAGATTGTAAAGTAGGGTATACTTAGCTTTAATGGCGGGTGATATTGAAGAAATAAAGTCCAAAGCCGATATTGTTCAGATCATTTCGGAACGGATAGCAACTAAAAAAGCCGGGAAACATTATAGAGCGCTTTGTCCTTTCCATGGAGAGAAAACACCTTCATTCATGATCTCTCCCGAACTTCAGATATATAAATGTTTTGGTTGCGGCGAGGGCGGCGATGTAATAACTTTTTTGGAAAAATATGAGGGTATGGATTTCAATGAAGCCATATTATATCTTTCCGAAAGAACAGGTGTAAAACTGGAACGCGGAGCCTTTCAGCCAAAAAAGGAAAAGGAGAAGATCGTCGAGATAAACGCTTTGGCTGAAAAATACTATCATTACATTCTTCAAAATCACAGTCTCGGTAAAGACGCACTTCTTTATTTGAAAGAAAAAAGGAAGATAACGGTAAACTCGATCGATAAGTTTGGGATAGGATATTCTCCCCAAAACCAGTCGTTATTTGAAAATTTTTTTATTAAAAAGAAGGGTATAAAGCAGGACGATCTGGTCAGATCGGGGATCTGCTACGAGAGATATGGAAAATGCTTTGATAGATTTGCAGGAAGAATTATTTTTCCTTTGTATGACCACAGAGGGAACCCAGTCGGATTTTCGGGGAGATTGATGCCGGGGGTAGATAGGGATGCCGGTAAATATATCAACACTCCCGACACACCGGCTTATCATAAGTCGGAACTCCTTTTTGGCCTTAACTTTGTTAAAGACGATATTAAAAAGGAAGGTTATGCGATTATAACCGAGGGAGAGCTTGATATGATATCGCCATGGCAAAGGGGTGTAAGAAATGTAATCGCGATCAAGGGATCTGCTCTTACGGATGCTCACGCCAGACTGTTATCAAGGTTTACGCAAAATTTAACTCTTGCTTTAGACTCTGACTTTGCCGGCAACACCGCGGCAAAACGGGGGATTGAAACAGTACAAAGTATGGGTTTTAAAGTTAAAGTTGCACGGCTTGGTAAATACAAAGATCCTGACGAAATGGCGGTTGATGATATAAAAAAATTCAGTAAAAGCCTATCCGATGCAGTACCTGTTTATGATTTTATTATTGATTCCGCCTTTGAAAAATATGATTCCGAAAAGATCGACGGTAAGGTCGACATTTCAAAAGAGGTTGTTCCGTTCTTATCAAAGATAAATGACGAAATATTAAAAGCATATTATGTAGGTCTTTTGTCAAAAAAACTTCAGGTTCCATATGATTCCGTCTATGCGGAAGTCGAAAAAAGTAAGATAGGCAGAATTACAAGAGAAGACATTAAGGAGGAGAGGGTTCGCACCGACGGAAAAAGAGAGTTGATCGAAGAAACACTGCTGCTTCTGACGATCCTCAGATCCGCTCAAGAAGCGGGAGAGTTGAAACGGTATATAAAATCTATATTTGCAAAGAGGGTTTTGGAAGAACTTATCTCATATATAAAAGTGAAAGAATTCAATGTAAAACTCTTTGCCGACAATCTTCCTACCGAGCTAAAAGAGAAATTCAGGGAAAAATATATTGCCAACTCGATAGCCTATGAAAGGTCGGGAGATGAAAAGATGGCAAACGAGACAGAAGACCTCAAAAGAAAGCTTGAACTTATCGATATTTCCGAAAGTCAGAAAGGTTTGATAGCAAAGATCAAGGAGAGCGAATCCCGGGGGGACAAAAAGGACGTTAAGACACTGCAAAAGAAACTTAATGAATTAGTAGACGTCAAGTCAAAGTATTTTAAGCCCGATTAAAAGCAGTAAAAACTATTGTCATTGAATAATCGATCAATTTGAGTATAATACAAACAGGTTTTTGTTTCTCTTCAATAGATATATTATGGTCAGACGCGAAGTTGCAGAATTAATTAAGCACGCCCGTGATCAGGGGTTTTTGACCCAAGATGAAATTCTTGAGGTCTTTTTTGATGCCGAGACCAGAATTGCAGAGTTGGACGAGCTTTACGACAGTCTGCTTTCTGAAGAAATAGATGTTTTTGAATCTGTCGAAGCGGAGGAAACAGAGAGTGAGGAGAAAGCTAAAGAAAAACTTGAAAGGGAAATCGAGATCCTGACAAAATTAACGGGAGCCGAATCAACAGATCCTGTCAGGCAATATCTAAGAGAGATAGGAAAAGTATCTTTATTAACAGCAGAAGATGAAGTGGAACTGGCAAAAAGATACGAAAAGGCCGACAAACATGCAAAAGACAAATTAACGGAGTCAAATCTTCGACTGGTCGTCTCAATAGCAAAAAAATATATCGGAAGAGGGTTGTCTCTTCTTGATCTTATACAGGAAGGGAATCAAGGACTTATCCGCGCTGTTGAGAAATACAATTGGAGGAAGGGTTTCAAGTTTTCGACTTATGCAACGTGGTGGATAAGGCAGGCAATCACAAGAGCTATCGCCGACCAAGCAAGAACAATTCGTATCCCCGTCCATATGGTTGAAACAATAAATAAACTTTATAGGACATCAAGAAGGCTGATGCAAACTTTGGGACGCGAGCCGACACCTGAGGAGATCGGGGATGAAGTGGGGATAGAACCCGACCGAGTGCGTGAGATCTTTAAGATTGCGCAGGAGGTAACATCTCTTGAAGCGCCTGTCGGGGAAGATAAAGAAAGCTTCTTGGGTGATTTTATCCCCGACGAGTCACAGCTTTCACCTGTAGATGCAGCTTCAAAACAGCTTTTGAAAGACCATCTAGAAGAAGTTCTTAAGACCCTATCCGAAAGAGAAGCAAAAGTACTCCGTCTCCGGTTTGGTTTGGAGGGAACAAAATCAATGACCTTGGAAGAAGTGGGAAAGGTGTTTGGAGTGACAAGGGAGAGGATAAGACAGATCGAAGCAAAAGCCCTTCGGAAACTCAAGCACCCCTCAAGGAGAAAGAAGTTGCAGGATTATCTGGAATAAAACCGCACACATCGTGATATAAAACTTCAAATCCGTGTAAAATAAGAAGTGCGTGATCCTAAGAGTATGAATCGGAAGCAGAATTGTGTTTTAATCAGAACATTTTTTTATATTTTTGGCATTTCTTATGTGGCTTTTATTTTTCTTGTCTCTTATAGATACCTTCACACACCGTATTTTCTTCTGAAAACAGATGTTATTAGTTTTTTGACAGGAGCAAAAATAATTAAGGAGGGAAATATAGGACTTCTGTATGATATTGAAACTCAGTTCAAATATCAAAACAAAGTTGTAACACCTTACCAAAAGGTGCTTTTGCCGTTTAGAAACTTTCCCGTAACTGCAATATTTTATACGCCATTATTAAATATGAACCTGAAAGATTCTTATGGAGTGGTTTTTGCTGTAAATATTCTTCTTGTAGTGGTGTTTACGATATTAACTTTCAGAGTGTTTCCGGATCTGAAGAAGAACAAGATCATGTACTTTGTACCATTTCTTTTTTGGCCGAGCGTGAACAATATGATCGTTGGGCAATATACACCGGTAATACTGCTTATTTTTTTATGGATATATGTTTCAAGCAAAGAAAAGAAAGATTTTTTAAGCGGACTTGCGACTTCTCTTTTGGTGGTGAAACCCCAATACCTTTTGTTTACCCCATTTGCTCTTAAGCTATCGGTCAATAAGAAAAATTACCTTCAAGGTTTTATTGCCGGTATAATTATCTTTATTCTGATAAACACCATTATTTCAAAAGGAAATATAAGACTTTTTATGGACTACCCAAAATTTATTTTTTCCACCGAGTCTTCAATGTTTGGAAGCCGTCCGAACCAAATGTATACGTTTTATGGGCTTGGAAATTTTTATCTTCCCCGTATTGACAATAGTATTCTGCTGGGTGCAAATTTATTTTTTTATGCTCTTGTCGTGGGATATGTTCACATAAAAAAGAAGATCAACTGGAATATAAATAAAATATTTACTCTTGGAATCGCCGCAACAATACTCTTTTCTGTTCATGTGTTAACCCACGACCTTATGATTTTGCTTCTTCCCGTATTTATCATTATTTCCTCTGAAACAAAACCCTGTTTATCCAAATCATGGTTAATATTATTGCTCACAGGTGTTCTACCTTTAATACAGACCAGATTTTTAATATTACTAATAATGTTTTATGGAATTGCCGTTTTATATTATGAGAACCCCCACGCTCCAAAACACCATAAAAACAAACTGCAAAACACCTGAAACTACCGGAATTATATTTCTCATAACACGGTTATCCGAAACCATTGCCAACGAAATATAAAGCGGGAAAACAGCACACGACATTCGGGGGATCCCCAGAGCGCTTTCAGGCCCGTTTAAAAGGGCTATCAATATTATTGAAAGTGAAAACAATGCATAACTTATATATCGTTTTCTGAAAAGAAATACTATTAAGGCTAGCGTTAATACAATAAATACACCAATAACTGCGGTATTAAATGAATATGTTAGGAAATTTATTATTACCGAAAATGGATCAGAAACAACAAATCCCCAATAATTTGTTTTCGAATGGAAGTAGGCAAAGAAATCGCCGAGAATCAGGTATAAATACACGGAAAATAGCATCAAACCGAGAGGATAAAACAAAAAATACAACACACTTTTTTTTATTTTAAACCTATTTTGTACAAGGTAGAGATAGACTATCGGGACGAGAATTAATACCCCTGTCGGTCTCGTGGTCGTCAGAAGCAGTCCGAGAATTCCCGATTGGAACCACATATTTTTTTTGGCAGTATAAAAAATTAAAATTGATAGAAGCAAAAATACGGATTCGGAAAATATTCCTGATAATACGAAGGAAGTGGGAAATAGAAATAAAAAAATCACACTCCTTTTTGCCAAATCTTTCTTGAAATCAAGAGAGACCACCCGGAACAAAAAATATCCTGAAACCAGAAGCGAAATGTTTGATATTAAAATGCCGGATGTATGAAAATCTCCGGTCAGATAACTGGTTAGTTTTATCAGGATCGGGTAGAACGGAAAGAAACCAATGTTTGACTGCCCCGACACGGTTTTTTTTGGCAGATCTGAATTTAATACAGGAGAATATCCGTTTTCCGCAATATCCAGATACCACCCCGAATCCCAAACGGACCAAATATCCAGCCACTGGCGGTCGTCGTAGCGCCATTCATACCAATTGTTGTATGTATCACTAAAAATATATCTGGAGAATATTCCTGAAAAAGTAAGAACCGATCGGGTTATCAGAAATAAGCAAACAATAAACCAGAACTCACGGGGTATTTTTTTGACGATGGCCAATACTCCATCCAGATATTGATTACTTGATCTTTTCATATATTTCAAGTGCGTCTTCATCACCGGAAGCATATTTAGTTTTGAAAAGGTGACGGGGCATATAAAAAAGTTCCGAAATGTTATTTACAGGATAGTCATAGATTTCAAAAGTGGTTTTTTTATAGTTTCCCTTGTCGATCAGATATTGAATCTCCTCTTGGAAGTTTTTGATGTTTTTTCTTGGAATAATAATATCAGGATCCAATTTCAGATCGTCTTCGATATTTTTTCCTGCAAAACCAACTATCACCTTACTGTTTAAATAGTACATCAAAACCTGTTCTTCGTAGTTGGTTGCAATTACTAGATCCTGCGGATCTTCATATTTTGATTGGATGTATGGGATAACGTAGTCGATCGCACCCTTATACTGGTGTGATATTTCATAAAAATAACCTTTCAAGTATTGGGATCTATATAATAACCCCCCAACAAACACAAATAACAAAAATGTTTTAATTACTGTACCCGGTTGTTTTTTGGTTTTCATTGCTCGTAAAAATATATAAATATTTAAAGCCAGATTCGCAGCAATTACAGGTTGGAAAATCACTAAGTACCTGCTGTACATATAGGGGCTTTTGGAGATAACAAAAATATACACCACTATATACAGGAATAAAAGTTTGGATATTTTATATGGTTGAACGTCTTTTATATAAATTTTTCGAATAAACAGATAAGCCTGTAGTAAAATTGCAAGAAAAAAAAACTCAAAAAGCACCAAAAAAGATGTTATGGATATTAGATTTATTAAATATCCCCGCAAGCCTGGTTGGTAGTATCCATCCAGGCCAAGAGATACGCGTGGAAATTCAAAATAAAAAAACAGCGGCATAACCAGAAAAAGTGAGAATATTGTTGAGAGCACTGATTTATCCGATAAAATGCGGGCAAAAACGCTTTTGTGATGAGTATTATTTTTGTTTGGCACGTTGATCTTAAGTGCGTAAATTGATATAAAAGCGACGAAGACGATATAGGCAGGATAAAACATAAGAAATATTAGAAAAAGGAGGAGGGTTAATATCAAAACATAATATTCTTCTTTCATTTTATGTATATAGTTTTCTCTGATGAAATAATAGAAAAATAAGGATGAGAGCAAAATTGAAATTGGATAATAACGAACCTGTCTAATTTCAAGGAGTAAAAAAACAGATTGTATTTCAAAGATAAGGAACAATGTCAGAAATAAATATTTTGAGCCTTTATTTTTAAAGATTGGTAAGAAAGTAACCCCGAACAGCAAACATCCTGCAATTGCCGATAGTGTAAACGGTACCCGCAGAATTAGCGTTTTTAAATATATATTATTGAATATGTCAGCAATCAATATGAACGGAGTTGCAAAGTAATATTGACCCCAGTTGCCGGCGATGTAGGCATCGTTAAATTCCTTTACGGCAAGATCCGGCAACGCCCCGATAAAATGATATATAACATTTTTGTCTCCATGAATTTTTGGATATCCATAGCGGAGAACTTGCTGACCAAATACTACGGTGTCCCCCTCATCATTCCAGAGAAGCGGGTATTGAATATTTTTGAATGCAAGAAAAAGAAAAATGGATGTTAACAGGATCAATATGATAGTGTGTACAGACGCAGTTTTTTGAAACCGATCAGATCCAATTTTTAGGTTTTTAAAATTAAAGAACCTACCTGATTTACTTTTTAGAAAAGATTTGGCTTGAGTAGATCTTTGAGACATCCAATAAGTATAAAAACAGGGACATTAATGTCGAAAGACCGTATTTTACCGACCTTTTGAAGTTTATTGAAGAAGCATCGGGAAAGTAACGTACCGGTACGGATATTTCACCGATTCTGAACCTTTCCCTTATTGCAGAAATTAGGATCTGCTGGTCAAATACAAAATCGTCCGAAAATTTATGAAAGGGGAGTTCTCTCAAAACATTACCGTCAAATGCCCGCAGTCCTGTGTGATATTCGGACAAATTCTGACCCAGGACTATGTTCTGGATCACCGTCAGGAGTCTATTTCCGAAGTATTTATAAAGAGGCATTCCACCGGAAAGCGACTCTTCCCGTGTCCGTATCCTTGAACCGAGCATGATATCAAATCTTTTATCGGCGATCGGTTTAATGAGGTCGGGAATGAGTCGGGCATCATACTGATAGTCGGGATGAAGCATAACCACAATCTTCGCACCTTTGTTTAATGCTTCGGTGTAGCAGGTTTTTTGATTTCCTCCATAACCCCTGTTTTGAGGATGTACGACAACTTCCAACCCTAGTTTTTTTGCGATCTTTACGGTTTTGTCATGGCTTCCATCATCAACGAGGATGATCTTTTCAACAATTCCTTTTGGGACATCTTTATATGTTTTAACAAGCGTCTTTTCAGCATTGTATGCCGGCATAACAACAAAGACGCCTTTTTTAGGCATTTTGAACATGACTTTTTCAAAAGTAATTTACTGTTGAGGTCTTTCCTCTCTTGGCTGTTGCGGTCTTGCGTCACTTATGGAAATATTTCTTCCGTCAAGAGCCTGACCATTAAGTTTTGTTTTTGCTTCCTCTGCTTCTTTTTCACTACTCATTTCTACAAAACCGAATCCTTTGGATTTGTCTGTATATTTATCGATAATAACGTTTGCAGAAACAACAGTTCCAACGGTTGAAAAGAAGTTTTTCAGAGAATCATCGCGGGTTTCCCAAGCCAAACCTCCGACAAATAATTTGGTTGTCATTAATTTACTCACCACCTTTCGCATTTATTAACCTTTTTTCTTAAGCGTCAGTTTAATTACACCCAAACTATTTTACGGGGGTAAAAACCGGAAGCTATCGTAACTAAGGTATTAACGAACAACCTGATTATAAATAAAAATCAATAAACAGTAAACAAGCAGTAGGGGAAGAAGAAAGATATCAGGATATAAAGATATAGAGATATAAAGAGAAAACAAAAAGCAAGAAACACTAAACAGAAAACAGATAGAGAAATTGGTTGAGGGAAATTACTGATTTATTCTTGCCAGGTATTGACCGGTTGTCGTGTCAACGGATATTTTATCTCCCGTTTTGATAAATATCGGGGCTTGGATCTCAATTCCGGTTTCCAGCCTCACGGGTTTTTTGGGGGCGTTTACACGATTTCCTGCAATAGCTTCTTGCGCCTCGGTCACTGTAAGTATTACATTCGGCGGCACCTCAACGCCAATAGCTTTTTCCCCATGCCATAAAACGATACATTTTTGATTTGGAATAAGGTATCCAACCTTACCTTCGATAAGCGTTAATGGAACAGACGCCTGATCGTACGTTCTTGGGTCTATAAACATCGCTTCCGACGCATCAGAATATAGGAAGTTCATATCTCTTTTGGTCATGTCGGCAACCTCTACCTGTTCATTTGATTTGTAGGTAAATTCACAAGCTGCTCCGGTAGCGGCATTTTTCATTTTGACACGCATAATGGGAGAACCCTTTCCGGGAGACATAAAGTCGGTTTTTGTAACATAATGGGGAACATTTTTATAGATAATAAAACTTCCCTTTGTAATATTTCCGGCGTTAATGGTGGACATATAATAAATTATTAAATTACTAAATTATTGACAATAGCAAACAGCTTATAGTTTACGGACTACAGAAGAACATGCCATTTTATGGCTGTGAAATGTAGTCTGTTTGCAATAAACTTGTTGTTACAACCTCACTATTGTATCCTCAACCCTCTTTTAGGTCAAATAGCTCCTTGGCAGGGAAAAAGAGAGTATCCGAAATATTTTCAAAATTTCCGGCAAGCATTATAAGCCTGTCGATACCGACGGCTATACCTGCGACTTCAGGCATACCGGAGCTTAATGCCTTAATTAGTTCATTATCAATACTGTATTCAGTCATTCCCTTAATCTTTCTTTCGGACAGTTCTTTTTGAAAACGTGATTTCTGTTCATTCGAATCAATCAACTCCGAAAAGCAATTTCCCAATTCGATGCCGGCAAGAAAAACCTCGAATCTTTCGGCAAATCGCGGATCGTTTTTTTTCTTTTTTGAAAGAGACGCAAGGGTGGCGGGGTAGTCATAAAGAAAGTAAGGTTTTTGTAATTTATTAAGCGCGGGTTCGACTTCATTAAATAAAATTTGGTGAAAAACTTCTTCCCATGTTGTTTTCCTTGCGATCTGATACCCTTTTGATCTTGCAGTTTTGATGAGCTTGGTTTCCGACAATAAAGTATCCGTATTAACATTGGCATATTTTTGGAACGCTTGGGAAACAGTGATCCTTAACCATGGCGCAGAAATGTTATAAACTTTGTTTTGATATTGCCATTTTTTTATATCCGCTTTCGGAGTCAGGGATTTGACAATGTATATAAAAAGTTTCTCGAAATCATTCATTACATCAATGTAGTTTGCATGTGTCCGGTACCATTCAAGCATGGTAAATTCCGGATTGTGAAGTCTTGACACATTTTCATCGTTCCTGAAACATTTTGTTATTTCAAAACAGTTTCCGATTCCCGCAGAAATTAGTTTTTTGATCGAATACTCGGGGCTCATAATTAAGTACGCATCTCTCTTTACGCCTTTAAATGTACGAAGTTCCGTTTTGAAAACTTCAAGGTTGGGTTCGCACGACGGGGTTGGGACAAGAATCGGAGTCTGCACTTCACGGAAGTCCTGCTTTTTAAAAAAGGTACGGATTGAGTCGATTACTTTTTCGCGGATAAAATATCTCCCGAGGGGGTTTTGGTTGTTTTTGATCTTTTCCCAAGTCTGCATTAAGATGATATTATATTTCGGTTTGAGTGTTTTTTACATATTCAACTGAATTTTTCAATTATAAGTTAATCCATTTTTTTGCTCTTTCCAATTCGCCTTTAGCAAGAGGTCCCTCTTTCCCTTTGACAATAAATCCCTCTGGATGAAGGATAAGCTTTCCCCCTTTTGCTTCCAGCGACTTGGCAATTTTTGGAGCAGCATACCCGATTGTTTTAATGAGGATCTTTAGTGCAAAATTTACTTTATTTTCCGAGAATCGGGTATCAAACGCGGCAACTTTTACATTTTTAAGAAATCCCCCCGGAATTGAACCAAGAAAGGCTTGTATATTTTGTGTTGATTGCCCCCCTTGGGTGGGAGAGCCGACAATGAGAATTTCAACACCCGTAAGATCCGTAGTGTTTGTGTCCGACACACAAAGTAATTTTCCCGAAATACTTTTCGCAACCGCTTCTGCGACCTTTTGTGTATTTCCATATTGTGAGTCATAAATAACAAGCTTTTTCATAATTTATACTTTATGAGATTTTAACACAGGTTCAGGGAAGAATATTAATAGTACTTTATGCTCGAGATAATTTGTCCGATCATGGAGTTGTAATAATTTTCGTTCGGACCAACAGCAAATCCTAAATACCCGTAAATTTTCCCGTTGATCTTGATGTGGTAATAAGGAAAACAACCTAATCCGCAAATAGTTATTTTTTCGTATCTCAAACCTGAAAAGGAAACGCTTTCGTATTTTGGCGGCCTGTCGGGATACTCTGGTTGGTTTGTCTCGTATCTTGTTTTCATCCATGAAAGAGTATCCAAATCGGTTGCTTGGGGTTTCATTACTGCGAAATTAACACCATCATAAAGTTCGGTTTGGGGTCTTTGCGTTTGACCGACGACAAAAAGCCCAAAAATATCCTTGTCCGGAAAATTTTGTCCGTCGGTCCGAAACTGCCAATTACCGGGGTATTCAAATGTCAGACCGGCTTCTTTGTTTGTATATGTTTTCCACTCGTTAATGGTTGGGGGAGGAGAATACGAAGTTATTGTTTCCGGAGTGATTTTGAGATCTGCAAAAATACTATCCATTTCTGATTTTGTTATCGTACCTTGCAGATCTATATCTTCACCTGTATAACCGCCGATTATGAAAATTACCGCTTCAAATTCTACCAAATACCGGTATTCGGTTGTTCCGTTTGGAAATTCCCAAGGTTTTGTATTAACAAACGATTTTGCTCCGTACCCTCCCAGCATAAGATCAGCATCTCTTTGATAACTGAAATACTGATTAAGGTTGGGATCGGTATTTCCTCCAAACGATCTTGTCTCGCCGATCGCCATATTGCGGAGAGTCTGAATATTGTTTTGAGAGTAGTTGTAGATCGTTCCTTCCTCGCCTTCTTTACCTTTAGGAACAACAGAAATATATAAAAAATTTATCGGTCCCTGACCTGTATTTTGAACATCGGGACGGTAAGTTCTGCTAAAATCACCGTTTGTTTCACCGATGTAGTTTTTCGGGATTGTTAAAGTATAACCCAGATTTTTTTCTATAATTTTTATTCCGTCGGAGGTTGTGTCCGGAGCGGTTATTGAGTCCGGAGGAAGGGGTTTTACATTTTTTGCAATAAAGTTACCTTTAAAAAAAATTAAATAAAATATTAATAAGCTCAAAAACACCGATCCGATAATAACAAAAACATTTTTTTTCATATTGATCAAATACTTCCAAAACAATCCCAACGAATCGGGAACCGAATCCCCTGCGAGATCAAGGGCTACTATTCATATTTTATACTGATAAGTAAAGTGGTATGTAATTTAAGTCACAAACCCTGCGATCTGCAGTATTAAAGGATAGATACGGTATTCTCTTTAATTGTGTATAAGGTGTTCATTCTTCCTAATACGCGCTTTGACAAGTTTTTTAATTAAAGCAATGGGAAGTTTTTTGTCAAATGGAGATTGGATAGCGGACAATAAAGTAAACCAAGCGTCCACAATAGCCGTAATATGGCATTCCGTAACTTATCTTTTCCTCGGAATTTGGGGATACTTTTTTTATAATTTTTCGAATCTGCCTTAATTTCTCTCTGGCTTCCTGTGGAGAATTTTCGATATGTTCATCTACACTGTTTACTGTATTCATATTCAAAGTATATTGCAGGCTACAGTATTTGAAGTGATCCATTTAACAAAAGTAGAAAATCAATCTTTTAGGAAATAAATCTCTTTTAACCAGCCGATAAGTTCGTTATCGATCTCTTCTTTTATATATATCGATGCAATTTTTTATTGCTTTAGCTGAAACAGGTACGCTTATTTTTAATCGGGGAGTATTAAGTTTTCGGTACGGTGAGAACCCTATCTCCAACCGGTCTTTTTTAGGAAGAGTGGCCAGAAACTTATAATTTGAAGTCTTTTAGCTTGGTTTTTCCCTCAACAAGAACTCCTTTATAAATTGCCGCACTATCAAGTTTATGTTTAGATATGCCACTCACATCTCTTTGGTGTTTTAATTCCAACACAACCCTTTTTTGTTTCTCGGTTGCTTTTGATATTAATCCTTCAAAACAGATGTCATTATTAGATAGTGATTCTTTAAACCATATTTCTATTTCCCATCTTCTGCCTTTGTATTCATGAATCAGGACAACGATAATATTTTTAGGTCTATCTTTGCGTGGAAATTTTGCAAAGTCTCCTAGTTGATACTTCTGGAATTTTCTTTGTTTTATAAAATCAAAAAAAGCCCCGAAGGAACTTTTCTCCGGGTTATCAGTTAAAACAACCAAATCAATATCCGGACCATACATGAGGTCATATTTATAGCTTCCTGTAATAAGTAAGTTGCCGTATTTTGAAAGAACTTTTATCACATCTCCATACTTTAAAAGATCTTCTGCTTCAAGTTTTGTTTTTTGAGAAAACTTGGTTACATCCATAAAGTGATTATACCAAAGGTTCTAACTGTCCCACTGGGGTAATAAAATAATGAAGCTAAAAACGTCTGCTCGCTTACTGGGAAGAATTTAGAACAAAGGTTGTGTTCTAATATATTAATAACTGTGGTCAACTCTCTCGGGAGGATAATGGTCCGTATAAATTTTTAACCCGAGTTTCAAAACCAATCCGGATCCTTCAGGAACACCGTTTTCAAAGACTTCACGACAGAGGTTGTCTGTCAATTGAAGTGCTTGACTAAGATTGGTTGGTTTGACAGACTCTGCAAACCCTCTTGCGTCTTCTTTCGTTTCAATTTTAACAGAGTGAGGTACTCCCTCGTCTATCACAGATGTCATGTGGAACAATCTATGAACCTCCCTCAAATCAGCCGTCGGTTTGTATGGAGAAGGAGGAAGTTTGTTTAGCTCTCTTTCCAACTCGTTTTTACTGCACATGTCAGCAGTATATCAAAAGCCTTATAATATTATTTGATATTTATATCGTTCATGTTGAGTTATAATTGCTTATTATGGTTAATATTAAACCGCCTTTTTATGATGGTTACTGGTATTGCTACTCAAATTCCACAGCTATGCTTCTTGGTTCGATAGGGGAAAATATATCTTCTAAACTAATTGAACCTTTAACCGGCGTTGGGCTTGGCGCAATGTTTCATGAAAGGTCCGGATTACCTTTTTTCAGTGGTGCTGCCGGAGATCCTGATAAAGGAATAACAAAAGCCTTAGAGATTCTTGGCTTTAAGTTTATGGAGAAAAACAAAGAAGAAGGAGAAGCCCCCTTTGATGAATTAGCTGAAGTTTTAGAAGAGAGTCCTGCGGTTATAGGACCGCTTAATATGAGTTTTCTTGATTACAACCCAGATAGACCGAAATCTGAAGGAGTAGACCACTTTATTCTGGTTTATAAAATTGAAGGAGATAAAGTTTTTGTAAACGACCCCGCCGGATTTGCTCATGTTTATATTTCAAAAGAAAAATTAGCTAAAGCTTGGAAAGCTGATGGAATTAAATATAAAAGAGGACATTACAGGTATTGGGCAAAGCCTGAAAGAATAAGTACTCCAACTGATGAAGAGATATACCAAAAAGCTATGGAATGGTTTAAAGAACTGTATGGAATGGCTGATGAGGATGAAAAAAAAGATGGCACTCTAATAAACGGCAGGGCAATAAAACACCTGGTAAATTTAGTAGAAGAAGATGAATTAAAAAATTATCAAATAGGTTTTCTTAACGGATTTGCTTTACCGTTAGGAGTTAAAAGAGCTTTAGATTATTCACTTTTTTTCAAAGGAAAGAATAATATTTTAAGTGAATTAAAACTTAAACAAGCCGATTTATTCGGAGAAGCTCAATCTTCCTTGATGTATCAGAGCAAAAATGATTTGATTGAAAATCTTAATAGACTTGCAGAAGTAGAAGATCAAATTAGAGAAAATTTTTAACGATTGACCAGAGTGTTAAAAACTGAAATTAAAATATTTTGCTTCCCCAGTAAGTCTACTTTTGATTACCGCCAAAATACTCTTTAAGCATTGTCAGATACAAGTCTATATCTGATTTCTGTTGAAGTATTCCTTCAACATCGTTTTTAAGGTTGTTTTACCTTTGTTGTGACTTATTAATCTTTGTCTTAAATTTGTTGAGTATCCAATATATATGAAGTTTTTAACCTTATTTTGTAATACGTAGATGTAATAAAGGTTCATTAAGATACCCTGGAAGGTACAAGACTGCACCTTCCTGCGTCTCAAATCTGCTTCTGTCTACTTGCGTAGCCAGGCGCAGACTTGTGCCTGGCTCCCTAATATATATAAATACAGAAACTTCTTTATTGAGCATTATGCTGAAGTAGCCAATCCTTTATTGATATTAAACCCAAACTATTATGAAAATAGTTATATTGGATTGAATATCCAGAACTAGCGACTATGTTACAATTTCTATATGAATAGAAAACATAACAAGATAACTGTAAAAATTGACAAGAAACTTAGAGAGAAAGAGATAAACCAATTCAATAAAGAAATTGAGGATATTAAGGAATTAAAGAAGTTCTCTAGCCTTTTTCCTTCTTCTAATCAAGAGGCTAGGATTATTGACTTAAGAAATTCTTATTCTTTTTAGTTCTAGTAGGCAACTAGATAAGAACGGGCATCCATAAATAGCTTTGATGCTGGTTTATCTGTACCAGGCGAAGCCATCAAAAATACTTCTGCTCTTACATACAGCTCCCAAAACAAATTCCATAAAGCATCGGTTTTATCCAGTTGCATGATGTTTAACTCCAATTTTGTACATTCATCCATTCCTATCATTCTTCCATGCATAAAATGTTCATTGGCTGAGGATAAATTAGAAGCGATTGTATTGGCTATCTTTTCCCTTTCTTTGTCTGTTTTACTAGGGTATTTACTTTTTAACATGTAGTTTGTTAACCACTTTTTTACAAAGTCTTTCGCGAAACTAATTTCTCTTTCACACTCTACAATAAAGGCTGGTTCTACAGTAGAAGAACTAAGTAATTGTAGATACCCCATGTACTCCTCATTATTCTTTTTTGCCTCATGCAACTTATCAATTAGTTTATCTCTAGCATCAATAAATGATTGAGCTGATACTTGCTGAACCATTCCTCCAATGTTTATAAACTTTTGTGCGTCTATTGGACCCAATTCGGAACAATAACCCATTATTATTTTATCTGCCCCCAAAGAAATCATCGTTGCAGCACTTTTTGCCATATTAGGAACAATGACTCTAAATTCCTTAGTACAATATCGCCTACACATCTCTACAATTTTTTCTGCAACAACACCTGAACCCCCTGGACTGTTAATCATTAAGTCTAGGTTTTCCACTTCTCCCATTGAAGCCAACATGCTTCCAATTGGAGCAATATCGTCTTGAGAAATACTGGATTGCGGACTTCCGAATCTTGAAATATAAACAATCAGGTTTCTTTTAACCCCATCTTTGTATGCTTCAATTCTAGGTATTAAGGAAGAATACTTCAAAATTCCCTCTGCTCGGGTCTTTTCCGCTTGTTTTCCAGCATCACCAACTTCATTAAGAATGCTTTGCAATAAGGGTTGGCTTTGTGTAGCAACTTTTTCTACTGCTATGTTTGGCTGTACCGTTGGTTCTGGCATATTACATTGTCCAAATATAGATAGATAATCCAATTTTGTTTGACAAACCTAACTTATAAAGTGTCGCCTTTAATTGAGACTCTCCGTCTTTAGGTACAATAACATGAAGGGGTACGACCTTACCCTGTTGAGGTCCCGATGACATAATCCTGGATGAAAAGGCTATATATTGGCTTTGGGAATTTTGCGAATCAATATCATCAGTCGTCTTGGCTTCACCTAATACAACTAATCCAGTTACAGGGTCGTGTCCGTAAATATCAGGTATATAGCCATTTAAGTTTGGAGGTGTCGCGTACCCTTCTAAGGCCACATTATCAATGCTAATTCTATTTTGATTGATTAGCGCATTCATTAGAGCCTTAACAAGTTGCTGATGCTGTTCTGATGCCATATATTACCTTTCTACTACTACTGCTCTGGAAATAATAGCCTTGAAACTATCAGTCCTATTTACTGCAGTATGTGGTATCAACTTGTATTTCCACTCCTTTTTTGTACCTTTGGTTACTGTCTCGCACCATTTTATTGCTTGTTCTGCCTTTTCATACACCTCTTTATCTTTATTCTCAATTTTATCTGCTTCTTTTATTTCAATAACAAAATAGCCATCTTTTGTTTCAGCTATAAAATCTGGATTGTATCTTCCGCCTTTGTAGTAAACAGGAAACTGGTTCATCGGAGGTCGCACCCACCTAATAACCTCGTTATCCGCTTCTAATACATCAGCAAACCATTTCTCTTGTTTTGAGTCAAAGGTGTTTTGTGGAAATACAGTCTTAGTATAACCAGCAATAAGGATGTCAACACAATCGTCATCACTTACAGCCTTCCTGTCCTTTACCTTAAACCCTTTCACAACCGCTTTGGTAAATGATGTAAAGCTAATCTTATCGGTACTTGTTGTGAAATCAATCTTTGTTGAACTGTCAAACTTGCCTCTAATTTGAGACAAAACATCACTCAATATCTTTTGGGTATGCATAGCTAACACTTTCGCCTGAATACTTTCGTCTTTATCTATAGCTTGTAAATAATCTTTCGCTATCGCCATCACAATCTCTTTATCAGAAATATCCAGCTCATCTGATTCTTTAATAATAAGTCGGGATAAATAAGCTACAGGTGGAAGGTCAAGTTTGTGTTCAACATCTTCTAATACCTTCGTGTGTCCTTCGGCTATTTCAGTACCGATTATCTGTGTTTTAAGCTCCTCAAAACTTTCTATTCCAATCTTTGGCTTGAATGGCTTCAATTCTGCGGTTGTTTGTACATTAACCTGCACCTGAGGTATATCTATCTCGTATTTACTTCCACTCAAAGGCTCAATCGTTATTGGTTCTAATTCTTCATCTGGTTCTTGGTCATAAGTCCTAATTTGTATTTCTTTAATCCATTTCTTAGCCGCTTCAATAACTCTTTGGTACTGGTCATGGGAGATTATTTCTAAAGTATCTAATTCTTCGTTACCTGTTAACTCCCCAAATGGCAATCGTAACCCACGCCCAATGGTTTGTTCGGTAAGAATTTCAGAAACTGAAGCTCTGATTGGGATAATGGTATAAATGTTTTTAACATCCCAACCCTCTTTAAGTTTGTTTACATGAATGACAATCTCATTGCGGTTATATTCGTTCTCCAATCCTAACAGTTGAGCTAATTCTGACTCCTCGCTTTTGCTATGTACCAGCAATGTTTTATTCTTGTATTCGCCATTAAAGAAGCTGTCGGAAGTAATTTTTGCTTTGACCACTTTGCTGTGTTCAATGTCCTTTGTCGTTATCAAAGTCAGCGGTAACACCAAGGGAAGATTGTTAGTTTTACAGTATTCTTCAAGCAATACCTTCTTTCTCCTATGTCTTTTGATACCATCTAATAGCTTAATATCCTCTAAATCTCCCTTGTAACTGTCATCATCTTTTCGGGTAATAACCACAGGCGTTTTAACATACTTTCCAATAGCTTCGCCTAGACTGAAACGATAAACAACATTCGGCTGGCTACCAGGAGTGGCGGTGAACTCTAAACCCAACACAGGATTTAAGTATTCAATCGCTTTTAGAGACTTCTCGCCCCTATAACGGTGGCTCTCATCCATAAAAACAACTAGGTCTTTTTTCTTTTGCAGGATTCCTGCAAAGCTGTCCTCTAATGTTTCTTTGTATTTATGGAACTTAAATTGAACATCAGTTCTTTCGTTGAATATCTTTTGGATATTAAAAATAAAGATGTTGACTTTAGCGTCATCAAATAACCGATTGGCAAAGTTGGAATACTCATAATTCTCGCCGTTTATAAGATTAAACTCTGGTACATCAGATGCACCTTCCAAAACATACTTCTCATTACCCCTAGTAAAGTTAGCCTTGGTTTTTGTATAGATAGTTTCACCTGGAGTAAGGATAAAGAAGTTTCTTAAACCCTTCTTTTGATACAAATAAAGCATCATTGCTCCCATGAGCTTTGTTTTTCCTACCCCAGTCGCAAGAGCATAGCAAAGGGAAGGAAACTTAGTATCAAACTTAATAGCTCCAATCTTTGCTTCAATTTCTTGTGACGAATCCTTGAATAAATCTACTCTTGATAGTTGGGAGTCAAGGTTAACCAAAGATAATCTCTGTGGTACTCTCAAAGATAATTCGTTTGATAAATGTTTTACTATGTCCATATATTTATATTGAAAACTTACTAAGTAATGCTTCTGGTATTGATTTTACTTCTACAATATCGCTTAGCCTTAAACCTCTTGCTTTCTTTTTACAGTAAATAGTTAAAAACTCACCGTCTTTAAGGTGGTTAATAAGAATATCAACATATTCCTGTGTTACAAAATGTTCTGTAACATGAGCATAATGTTTACCCGATTTGCCATGTAATTGACCATGTAAGTCAACAATCTTAAATCCTTCAATCTTACATACCGCCTCTGTTAGCGGACCATTGAAGTATTTAGGGTTTATTCTTGTAAGTTTCAATGATTCATCAGTTGTAAATAAACTTTCCCCAAGCTCATAATATCCAAAACCCCCGCCTCCATTCCAACTGACTTCTTTGCTAATACCGCTTTGGTCTGTACCATCTATTATTTGTTTCATTCGTTTTATACAGTGTGTTTCTGCGTGAGTACCAATCTCAACCATTATCCATTTCCTTTTCATTTTGTGTGCAACTGCACCTGTTGTTCCTGAACCAGCGAATGAGTCTAGCACTATATCCCCCTCTTGTGAGGCCATGTCCAGCATTCTTTTAATTAAGTTTTCAGGTTTCTTTCCTCGTCTAAAATCCACATCTCCTTCATTTGCCAAATCAGCTTTAGGAATGTCTGCATGAGGCCAGAAGTCTGTTAATTTATTCTGTTTAATTATTTTATTACCAACTAGGATTGCTGAATCTTTTAACCAAGCAAAAATTCCGTTGTTGTAATAATAATTCGTAACCGATAAATCTTTTTTCTTACCTCTACTTGGAACATAGTCAACAGAATAAAGACCCTTATCCATA
>Ga0075823_105_pt1 | contig 22798 bp, 21 predicted proteins | sample RifGroD1_FD_68279 | JGI IMG/M metagenome (GOLD analysis project Ga0075823, IMG submission 68279) | Microgenomates (Woesebacteria) bacterium GW2011_GWD1_38_10
TAAGATATGGACTTTCCGCGGTTCTTGCAATGTTTCATGACAGCATTATCTTGCTGGGATCGTTTTCACTGTTAGGACATTTTTGGAATGTGGAAATAGATTTTCTTTTTGTGACCGCAATGCTTACAATTCTTTCATTTTCTGTTCATGATACGATAGTCGTTTTTGATAGGATCAGAGAAGTGACGAAAAAGACCCACTCAGAGATTCCCGTGATCGCAGATTTGGCAATAACTCAGACGATGGTCAGGTCTTTAAATAATTCGTTTACGATAATCTTTATGTTAACGGCATTGATACTATTTGGTGGAGAGGCGATAAAATGGTTTGCAGCCGCTCTCTTAATTGGAACGATCTTAGGAACTTATTCTTCACCATTTGTTGCTGTTCCGCTACTGGTTACCTTCGATAAAATAAAAACTTTTAAACTTAAATCGAAGAATATTTAGCTTAATGAATCGGAGAAACTTCATTCTCATAATAAATTCCGTATTTTTTCTTCTTTCCGTCCTTTTTCTTAATTTCAAAAAAGTGTTCAATGATAATAATAGTTTTTATGATGGTGTAGTAATTCCGGAAACTTCTGAAGTTTTGTCTGTTGAACAAAATAATGAAATTTATGAAGAAAAAGTGCTGAGAGTAATTGATGGTGACACAATTGAATTGATAAATGGAGAAAAAGTAAGATATATAGGGATAGATTCCCCTGAAAGAGATAGCGGGGGAGAGTGTTACTATCTGGAAGCCAAGCAGAAAAACGAGAACTTGGTCATGGGAAAAACGGTCAGACTTGTAAAAGATGTATCGGAAAGGGACAGGTATGGAAGGTTATTAAGATATGTGTACTTGGATTCCATATTTATAAATGAATTTATGGTTAAGGAAGGATTTGCACAAGCGTTTACCTATCCCCCGGATGTGAAGTTTCAAAACCTTTTTTTAGAAGCAGAAAATTATGCGAGAGAAAACAATTTGGGATTATGGGGAGAGTGTGGTGTAAGAAAGTAGAACCCTTTGGCAAGTATAGTACAAGCGGGTAGAGCTGGTGGATAGAAAAAATATTACGAATATAGAAGTTGAAAAAAACCGATAAAAATTCCGAAAACTGACATAGTGATGAGAAATAATACAAACATTATTATAAAGTGAAGGGATTTCATAAACGGGTAGATAAACTTTAATCCAAGGAGAGGCAGAAGAAATATCAATAAGTATATTGCGACCTTTATAAATATCGGAATGGTATAAACGAGGTCTTTTTCTACCGTTTGGAGTTCATACTGTTGAAGAAAATTCAGAATAACAATAGTTACTTTTTTATCAATTAAGATTAAGTAATTGATTATTTTTTGAAGCATTGATTAATTGTAGCCTATATATGCAAGTTGCATAGAGACTGCAGTCTACTGTTTCGTTTTTTGGTTGAGGTCTGTAGAACGTCGGTTGATATGCTTTTTCAGTTCATTTATCAATTCATCCTTATCGTTTTCCACTTCTTTCTCCACCACTTTTTCAAATAGTAAATTAAGGATCTCTCCAACCTTAGGCCCCGGAGGAATATCCAAAATCTTCATTATATCGTCTCCGCTTATTTTTAGATCTCTTACCGAAAAGGGTTGTTTTTGAACTTCAATAAGTCTTTTTTTAAATTCTTCCAACCTCCACGAAGTTTCTGTAGCTCCGCCTCCGAGTCTGTCTCCGACGCGAAGATCGAGAATGTCAGGCACATTCTCGATTCCAACGTTTCTGATAAATCTTCTGATTGCCGAATCGGTCTGTCTTTCGTCTACGGTAAATTGATGCCAGCGAACCAATTTGATCAACTTTTCGGTATCTTTTTTTGAAAACCGCAGGCGTTTGGCGATATTATAAGCGTTATTGGTACTTACCAGTTCGTGGTTATAAAAAGTGATTGTTCCGCTCCCGAGTTTTTTATAAGTTTTCGCCTTTCCGCTGTCATGAATAAAAGTCGCAAAGCGTACAATGGAGTCCTTTGATGGACAGTGTTTCAAAGCCATCAAAGAATGTGTCCCGACATCATAAATATGATGTCTTCCGGGAGATTTTTGTTCCACTCCGAAAGTACTTTCCATTTCGGGAAGAACCTCCTTCAAAAGTCCGGAGTTTTTAAAAAGAAGCATTCCTTCGTAAGGATAATTTGATTTGAATATTTTTATGATCTCATCTCCGACTCTTTCGTTCGCTATCTTATGAATCAGATGTGCATTATTCTTTATTCCGTTGAATGTTTTTTCTTCAATTGTGAATCCTAATTGTGCAGATATTCTTATTGCCCTCATCATGCGAAGTGCATCTTCCCGGTATCTTTCATCCGGATCTCCGACAGCGCGGAATATTCTATTATCCAAATCCGATTTCCCGTCGAAAGGATCAATTAGTTCTACATTCACCGTAACTGTTTGTGATTTATGATTTATGATTTGTAATTTGTTTCGGATCTCGGATTTATGATTTCGAATTTTGAAGCTCATAGAGCTTATTGTTGCTTCTCTTCTTGCAAGATCTTCTTCTAAAGTTTTACCCCATTCGATCTTGTCGGGATGGCGAGTGTCTGAATACCCAGCTTCTGTTCTGAAAGTTGTTATTTCATAAGGGCGTGTACCTTCTATCTCGTTTTCAATTCCGACCGTTCCGAAAGCATTGTCGTAAAAAGCGTCGGGAAATATTTTAAGCATATCTTCCGGCGCAGTGTTTGTAGTCAAATCCCAATCATATGTATTGTTGCCTAAAAGCGTATCTCTTACGGCACCGCCTACAATATAAATTTCAGAATTGTTTTCCTGGAATGCTGTTATAATTTCAGCTAATTGTTTCGGTATTTTGATTTGCATACAAATCACATTATACTTCATTACGGCGTTTCATTGAATAATAGACATATGAAAAAACACAAATTGGAGGCAAAATTTAAAAAATGGGAAATTATAAATAAATTTAAAAATGAAAAAATTATTGATATTTTGCTTGAAAATCGGGGAATCGTAGCAAAAAAGTCAGTTGACGAATATTTTAACCCGACACATCCGGAAAAAATCGGATTGAAGGAATTGGGAATTAGTCGAAAATCCGTAACACGGGTAATTAAAAGAATTCAAAAAGCCCTTAGAAATAAGGAGAAAACAATAATATTTGGTGACTATGATGTAGACGGAATAACATCTTCCGCCATTTTATGGGAATATCTTTACAGTGCGGGACTTGATGTAACACCATATATACCTGAGCGTTTTTCTGAAGGGTATGGGATCAAAGAAGACAGTGTAATAAAGCTTAAAGAAAAATACCCCGATCTTTCTTTGATCATCACAGTCGATAATGGGATTATAGCGTATGATGCGGTAAGTAAGGCTAATAAATTTGGGATTGATGTAATAATTCTCGATCACCATGAAAGCGGAGAGAAATATCCTGAAGCATATGCAATAGTACATTCTACAAAATTATGCGGAGCGGGGATTGCGTGGTTCTTTGTCCGGGAAATTGATTGCATAATTCAAAATTCATCATTCAAAATTCGTAATTACCTTGAACTTGCGGTATTGGGAACCGTTGCCGACCAGATGCCGCTTGTGGGAATTAACCGCTCTATTGCTAAGTACGGTCTTGAACAGCTTAACACTACTCAAAGGACGGGACTTCTTGCTCTATATGAAAGCGCGGGGATCGAAAAAGGAAATATCGGTGTGTATGAAATAAACTACATTATCGCTCCGCGTCTTAACGCAATGGGGCGACTTGAAAATGCCGTAGAATCGTTGAGGCTTCTTTGTACAAATAACAGATCCCGCGCTTTGGAACTCGCTGGACTTTTAAACAGAACCAATATCAAAAGACAAAAGATCGTTGACGAAGTAGTAACAAAAGTAAAGCTTAAAATGAGTAAAAAATATCTGGATAAAATAATTGTTCTTGAAGGTGATTCGTATCACGAGGGAGTAATTGGACTTGCGGCATCGAAGCTTACTGAGGAATTTTGGCTTCCGTCTATTGTGATTTCAAAAGGTAAGGACGTATCAAAAGGTTCTGCCAGATCTATTCCGGGGTTTAGTATCATTTCTGCGATCAGGTCGGCAGGAGATCTGATTATTAGCGGAGGCGGTCATGAAATGGCAGCCGGATTTTCAATTTTTACAAATAATATATCAAAGTTCCGAAGAGCTATGAAAAAATATGCCGAAAGTAATTTAGACGGAAAGATGCTGGAAAAAAAACTAAAGGTCGACACCAGTCTTTTATATTCGAATTTAACCCATGAACTTGTTTCTCAAATCTGCGAAATGGAACCATTTGGTATCGGTAATCCCTCTCCATCTTTCACTACAGATACTTGTGAAGTAATTGAAGTTAGACAGGTGGGCAAAAGTGGAAACCATTTAAAATTTAAGTTAAAAAAAGAAAATATTATAATTGATGCGATATCATTCAGCGATTTGAATAACGTTTCTGACTATTATCCGGGAATGAAATTGGACATTGTGTATAATTTGGAAGAAAACTACTGGAATGGAAATGTATCGTTACAATTGAAAGTGAAAGATGTTCGTGAGTCAATTCTATAACAATTTAACTATGTCATCAGATGATCAACTAATATCAGAAGAGTACGGGAAATTCCAATCGCTAATAATGGGTAACGGAGTAGATGTTGATATGATCCGCAAGGCATGGGAGTTTGCGAAAATTGCCCATTTCGGTCAAAGGCGGAATACAGGCGAACCTTTTGTGCTTCATGCCCTGGAAGTTGGAAAAAAACTTTATGAATGGAAGCTGGATACTGAATCGATAGTGGCTGGAATATTACACGATACTGTTGAAGATGGGGGGGCGGAAAAAGAAGATCTCTCAAAAGAGTTTGGTGAAGAAGTAGCTGTTCTGGTTGATGGAGTTACAAAAATATCCGATATAAAACTCCGAGGAAGCATGAATGAGGAATTTATTGAAAATTTACGAAAAATGTTTTTGGCTATGGCAAAAGATCTGAGAGTAATTTTAATTAAATTGGCGGATCGTTTGCACAATATGAAAACACTTCACGGACTCGATCCGGCAAAAGGCGGAAGAATTGCCAAGGAAACATTGGAGATATACGCACCCCTAGCTGAAAGGCTTGGTATGGGACAATTAAAAGCAGAACTTGATGATCTGGCTTTTCCTTATGTGTACTCTGATGAATATAAAAAAGTTTTGAATCAATCAAGAGCATTTTATAAGTATGCGGAAAGTCACATTGAAAAAATGAAAAGAGCGCTATTGAGTGCATTCTCCGATTTTAATTTGAAATGTACTATCAGTGGAAGGAAGAAACACCTTTATTCGCTTTGGAAAAAACTTGAGAGACCGGATATAGAATGGGATTTTGAAAAAATACACGACATTATGGCAATGAGAATCCTTGTCGAGACGGTTTCTGATTGTTACAAAGCACTGGGAATTGTTCATGGCATATATAAACCGGTTCCCCATATCGGGATATCGGATTTTATTGCGCAGCCAAAACCAAACGGATATCGTTCGATACACACGAAGGTTTTTGGACACGAAGGAAAAATCGTCGAGATCCAAATAAGAACTTATATAATGCACGAAGAAGCAGAAAACGGTATAGCTGCCCATTGGGCATATGCAGGTGAAAAATCAAAAAAAGGTGTTGATGAAGAAAAATTAGAGAAGTTATCATTTGGAAAATCATTTTCAAAATTATCTTGGGTGAAACAGTTGGCTGATTGGCAGAAAGAGATAAAAGATACAAAGGATTATCTGAATGCGGTCAAGTTTGATGCTTTAAGTTCCAGAATCTTTGTATTTTCTCCCAAAGGAGATGTTTTTGATCTGCCGGTTGGAGCTACCCCCGTTGATTATGCTTTTTCAGTCCATACAGATTTGTCTGGATATATTAAAGGGGCAAAAGTAAATGGTAAGATAGTGTCTTTGGATCATCAACTAATAAGCGGAGACGTTGTGGAGATTATAAAGACAAAAAATTATAAACAACCCTCCGCAGATTGGCTTGATTTTGTAAAAACTACTCAGGCAAAAAGTCAAATTGAAAAACAGTTAAGAAAAGCAGATAATCCAATATAGAACAATGAGAACTTTAGCGATTGATACACTTCAAAAAACAGGAGAAAAGGTGACTCTTATGGGTCATGTTGACAATGTTCGGGACCATGGAAAGATAACTTTTATCGATTTTCGCGACCGAAGCGGTATTATTCAGTGTGTTGGGCAGAACTTAGAGAAAGTAAACCTTCAAAGTGCGGTAGAAATTTCAGGCATTGTCAACAAAAGACCTGAGAACATGGTTAATAAAAATATTGCCTCGGGAGCCGTTGAAATATGGATAGAAGACCTGAAAGTATTGTCGCAGGCTGACGAACTTCCGTTTGATATGGGAAAAGAAGTATTGGATCTTCAGCTGCCGACACTTTTAGATTACCGTACGTTGACACTAAGACATGGCAAGGTGTCTAAAATATTCAAGGTTCAGGAAACATTGATGGAAGGATTTAGAAGGGCTTCAAAGAGTATCGGGTGTACAGAAATATTCACTCCGACAATATCGGCTTCTTCCACAGAAGGAGGAACGGAAGTGTTCAAGGTCAAATATTACGACCACGACGCTTTTCTTGTTCAAAGTCCTCAGCTTTATAAACAAATGCTCGTTCCGGTGTTCGAACGGGTTTATCTTGTCTCCCGTGCTTATCGGGCGGAACCATCCGTTACAACACGCCATTTGTCGGAGTCGATCCAGATGGATTGCGAACTTGGGTTTGTTGACTTTGAAGAACTTCTTGATGCAATGGAATTTGTCGGACGGGAGACAGTTTCGTATGCGGTAGAGTGTAACAAAGAAATATTGAAAGATTACGGTGTGGAAGATATAAAAATAAATAAAGAAATTCCGAGATTAACGCTTCGCGAAGCGCAAAAAATAATTAAAGAAAGGACCGGAATTGACCATACAAATGAAATTGATATGATGCCGGAGGATGAAAGGGAAATATGCAAGTGGGCACATGAAGAGAGAAATAGCGATTTTGTGACAATAACCCACTTCCCAACAAAAAAACGCGCATTTTATACAATGCCGGATCCTGTTGATCCCGAATATAGTTTGAGTTTCGACCTCCTTTTTAAGGGAGTGGAAATATTGAGCGGATCACAGCGGATCAATGATCACAATAAATTGGTAGCAATAATAAAAGAAAAAGGGATGGATCCTGAAAGTTTCAAGATGTATCTTCAGGCTTTTAAATACGGTATGCCTCCAGAAGGCGGATTTTCCTTCGGACTTGAGAGAATCACTATGCTTCTTTTAAACCTTGCCAACGTTCGTGAAGCATCTCTTTTTCCAAGGGATATGGAAAGAGTAGACTTCAGACTGTCTTCAAAAAAGAAAGAAACAAAAAAGAAAAAGTAATCTCAAAGAGATTATTGAAATACATTCACCAATAGGATATTGTTTCTGATATGGGATCGACAAAAAACAATTATTTAAAAAATGATAGTAATTTTTTTATGCTTCTTAATGCAAGCATTCTTTTTATCTGCCTGTTTGCGATCGTTTCAAGCATACCCTCTTCAAGATCACGGACAAATCCAGCTTTAACTAACGATCAAACATTGGGTATAAGCGTGGAAAAAGCTTTAGCGGAAGATTATATTTATCCAAAATACATTGGTACAGATGATATTAGTTTTTCGGCGGGATCCGTGTTAGCTATTGATCTGAAATCAGGAGCGATACTTTATGAAAAGAATTCCAGGGAACCCGTTTTACCGGCTTCAACCTCTAAGATCATTACTGCCCTGGTTGCAATGGATCATTTTGATCAGAATGATCAGTTATTTGTTCCCCCACTAATAGTTGAAGGGCAAAAGATAGGTTTAATTGAAGGGGAAATGCTATTTGCGGAAGATCTTCTTTATGCACTTTTGGTGTCAAGCGCAAATGACGCTGCAGAAGTAATCGCCGCGAATTATCCCGGAGGAAGAGATTTGTTTGTTGCAGCAATGAATATGAAGGCACAACAGTTGGGTCTTAAAAACAGCCTTTTTTTGAACCCCACAGGTCTTGATCAGGAATATCAAGCAACAACGGCGCACGATCTTGTAAAAGTCTCATTTTACGCAATGCAAAACCCCTTATTTGAGAAGATCGTAGCAACAAAGACTTATAATATAGTGAATTCGGAAGGTGAGGTCAGGTATAAACTTCATAATATAAACCAGCTTTTGGGGAATATCGAAGGTGTAAAGGGAATTAAGACAGGAAAAACTGACGGAGCTATGGAAAATTTACTAACTTGTATAGAAAGGGATGGAAATCAGATCATTATCGCTGTTTTGGGTTCAAATGATCGTTTTGGTGAGACAAAAAATTTGATCAACTGGATATATAAAAGCTTTATATGGCAGGGATGATCGGATGGAGCTACTCTATATAGTCATCGATGATGGCGGATACATAGGCTGTAAAATCATCATCTCCCTCAAAAACAATGACAGGTTGATAGTACTCCGTATATTGGTCAGGATCGTAATAAGCAAGATAAACTTTTCTGATCACAATATTGCCTTGTGACCTATCGTCGACATTGGCAAAGTATGCCTTCCCCGATTTCAGATCTTCCCAAGCCTGATCAGCTGTCTTAATGGGGTATGTACCACTTTTGTTTTCGTCAATTGCAAAGTAATGATATTCGGCAAACACGATTTGATCACCGGGACTTTTTGCACCGGTGAACATGAACCATATATTTGCCTGATCGAGGACACTTGTCACATTAGGAAGTTCGTTATAACTTTTTCTGTATAAATTTATTTTTGTTATATGTGCATCCGACAAAGAATTCGCGGGATTAAAGTTACCGTCTTCTATTTTTATATATTGATGGACTGTTTGGCCGGTCAAATCTCCAGGAACCGACATTGCTCTTGATAAATATGTTTTTGCCAATGCTGAAGCTCTGGCTGGATCGGGGGGGACGTTTTCGAGTACGGATGGTTTAGAGTTCAAATTATAGCTTATCGAGAATATTCCCGTGACTATGTTGAGATTAAGCGATGCCGGAGATGAATTATGTTTGAACAAATATACTGTTTCCACAAGTTCTGTTCCGTTCGGATTAAAACCAAGACCGGTTGCTTTTTGTTTGGCAGTATCAAGCGATTTAATTGTTGAAATTGGTTTCGGCATAAAATATACCGCTTGCTGATTGGGTAATTTTGGAAGTTTTCCATCAACTGTTTCCAGTGTAAATACAAGATTTGTCGGCGTTTCCTTTTGTGGAAATGGGATTTTGGGCAGTTTTCCGAATGAAACTGTAGGCGGCGGAGGAGGTTCAGGAAAGTAACGGCGGTAAATTTTTGTTACGATAAGATAGGAATATCTGACAATAACGATAAATATTGCAGTATAGATCGAATATCGGATGATCTTCCTGGATAAAATTGATACTTGGGTTAAGGAAGACATGATATCAATTATTAATTATAAATTGGAAATTATCAATGCTAAAACAATTTACTAGTGCTAAAATTTAAATATGGATAAAATAAGAACCCGTTTTGCTCCAAGCCCGACAGGGTCGATGCATATTGGAAATTTGCGTACCGCTTTGTATGCTTACGCTTTAGCAAAATATAACAATGGGGATTTCATATTAAGAATAGAAGATACCGATAAAAAAAGAGAAAAAGAAGGAGGTGTTGAAGAAATTAAGAATTTACTACACACATTTGGTATTTTGTGGGATGAATACTACGTTCAATCGGATCGGGTAATAAAGGGAATTTACAAGAAAGCTGTAGAAAAATTAGTTGCTGATGGTAATGCTTTTTATTGTAGGTGCGAAGCAAAGAATGCAAAAGAAGAGGGTTTTTCGACACAACTTCGAGACCCATGCAGGGGGAAAAATTTTACTAGCGGTGCTGTAAAATTAAAAACCCCTGACAATGAGGAAATATTTTTTGACGATTATATATTAGGGAAAAAAGTTACATGGGATACATCAACAATTGGAGATGCGACTTTATTAAAATCCGACGGTTATCCTACATACCACTTAGCTGTTGTTGTAGATGATACAGAAATGAAAATCTCTCATGTGTTAAGAGGCCATGATTGGATGCCTTCAACTCCGATACATCTGCTGGTTTATAAATATCTTGGTTACAATGTTCCTAACATCGGACATCTTACGGATATACTAGACCCCGAAGGGGGTAAATTGTCCAAAAGAAAAGGCAGTGTTTCTTGTGAAGCGTTTCTGAAAGATGGTTATCTTCCCGAAGCGCTTTTGAACTTTATAATGCTTCTTGGTTGGGCTCCCAAGGATAACAAGGAATTGTTTTCCTTGGAGGAATTTGTAAGGTTATTTGATCCTGGTGGATTTCAAATTGCAAACCCGATCTTTAATCGCGAGAAACTTGATTGGTTTAACGGTCAATATATCAGAAATACTCAAAATTCAAAACTAAAAACTCAAATACATGAACTTTATAAAGGAAAATATAGTGAAGAATTGATCGAAAAGGTCATTCCTTTAATTAAGGAAAGAATTGTTAAAATTTCTGAATTTGATGAGTTGGCAGGATTTTTTTATGAAAAACCTGAGGTTGATAAAAAGTTATTGGGAGAAAATGCAGATGCTCATTTGAATAGCGCCTTGGAAGTATTAAATAAGATTACCTACTGGAAACTGGACAATATTAATAAAGGGTTTATGGATGAAATAGGTAATAGAGGTTATAAAACGGGTAATTTTTTTATGGATCTTAGGATCGCCATAACGGGTAAGAAATTTACCCCGCCGATAAATGAGTCGATGGAGATTTTAGGAAAAGAAGAAACGCTCGTAAGATTAGAAAAAGTGATTAAGTTAATTAAGTGATTGAGTTAAAAAAACTATAATCGCCTGATCGCTTTTTTCACTTTGTAAGCTTTAATAAACTATGCGAAAACCCCCTGTCCAAACGTATCAGGATATATTTAAAGAAAAAGTTGGATTTGAATATTTCCGAAATAAGCTGAAATTGAGAAACCTTGAAGAAGAGAAAAGCTTCTTTGAAAATTTCCCCAAAGCAAAAGCAAAATTTGCAGAAAGAAAAGTAGGATTTAAAAATATCAGATCCCATTCGGCAAAACTTTTAGGAGCGGGGATTTTAAGCGGGTCATTCCTTCTGGGGACCCCATCTGCAACAAAATCACTTCCCGAACCGCATGAGATATATAATTACGCGGATTTAAATGATGCCTTAGCCGGTCTTAAGTTTAAAAATGATATACTGAGAAGCTCCATCGAAAAAATTTTACCGGAAGTCGTACGTCCTCTTTCCAGAAATGAAGAAAAAATACTTGAGTATGTAGTAAAAGACGTAACAGGCATGTCCGTAAAGGCTTCTCTGGAAGGTGAACATTTAAATACTACATTTGGAGTCATTGGGGCAGAACAACATTTGAAAAGATTTCCGGGAGATAATATGTCTTCGCATGGAGATGAAAAATATTACAATTCAGGTATGGCACCGGGTCTTGGTGCATGGGGTTATTTTGCCAAATCGGAAGAAGCTATTACAGAAAGTCTTATTGAAACCGAGAAATGGTATGCTGTGGTTCAGACATTGTATTTACCTGATTGGAATACGCGCCAACCATATCTGAAGAATTGGTATAAGCATAGAAAAATAATGATCCTAAATGTTGAAAATGGTAATGCAGTTGTTGCTGCCGTTGCCGACTCCGGACCTGCAGCTTGGACGGGAAAGCATTTTGGCGGATCTCCCGAGGTTATGGATTATCTAGGAGGAATTAAATATAAAAAAGGGAGAGTGCTGGTATTTTTTGTAGATGATCCTGAGAATAAAGTTCCCTTGGGGCCTGTAGAATACGGAAAGATCCCGTCGCTTGCAAATACTTTAGCAGACGTATTGTGAATGTAATGAAATTGCAACGCATACGTGCTATATAATTTTAAATATATGAGTAAAATTTTTTTTGATCATCTTATCGAAATAGAGGAAATAAAAATTTACATTGACGGTATCGTGGAAGATCACGATGAAAAGGAAGATCTATGGAACTTGATTGACGAGTTTATAAATTACAATATGATATCGTCGATCCTTACTGCTTTAGACGAGGAATCACATAGTGAATTTGTAACCATGTTTTTAGATAAACCTTATGATCTTGAGATAACAAAATATCTGGATTCCAGACTTGCGGTCCCCTTATCTACTTTGGCTAAGGACATTGAAAAAAAGATGTTGTATGAACTATCCGAAATATTAGAAGCAGATTTAAAGCCAAAAAATGCTAAATCAAAAAGTAGAAAAAAGAGGCTAAAATTGTGATTCCGTAAATCGATGAGGCTATTTAATATATATTTTGTAGGTTTTTATATTTACAGGAGGTGCATCAGCTTCCCAAGGTTTTACATATTGGAAGATAATTGACGTTTCTGCTTTTGTAAGCGGTTGAAACTCAAATAACTGAATTTGTTCTTGCCCCACCTGATTTCCTTCAATCTGCTGTTTGAAGCTGACTTTATTAAGTGTTAATAATTCCGTGTCAAAATTTGCCTGCCACTGGTAACCGGTAGAAATATTTACAGTAAGATCAACAAAAAAAGGCTTTTCTACAGAGGCTATGATAATATCATAATCTTCGTTTTGTGCTGATCCGCTCTTTTCTACTTGCAGCGACTTGTTGATCCGACTTAGAATTATGATCGCTACAATACCCAAAACAAGCAGTATTAATGACATAACAACCAATCTTTTCTTATTTTGGATCATATATTGAATCTCAAACAATTAATATTAAGCCTTAGAATTCATTTTACATTAACGGCAATATTTATCAATGATATCCAAATATAATATTTCAGCTCGAATTCAGAATTTTATATATAATAACTATTATGAAGATACTTATTATCGAGGATGAAAAAAAGATCGCCGATTCTATAAAAAAAGGTTTACAGCAGGAAAATCATATTGTTGATGTTTCCTATGACGGAACTGCCGGATTTGATCTTGCGTCGAGTGAGAAATATGACCTTATAATACTCGACCTTATGCTTCCGGGGATGGATGGATGGACAATTTGCAAAAACCTGAGGTCAGAAGAAAAAGTTGACACTCCTATACTAATGCTGACTGCCAGAGGAAGCGTTGATGACAAAGTAATAGGTTTAAATATCGGTGCAGATGACTATCTGCCAAAACCATTCTCCTTTGAAGAACTTCTCGCGAGAGTAAAAGCGTTAGGAAGACGCCCTAAAGTAATTACGGATTATTCATTAATTACCGTTTCCGACCTTACACTTAACCGTGATTCCTACGAAGTTAAGCGTGACGGAATTACAATTGAACTTTCGAGAAAAGAATTTACGCTTTTGGAATATTTGATGAAGAATCAGGGTAAGATTATCAGTAAAGATGAACTCATTAGGAACGTTTGGGAATATGAAGCCGACATTTTGCCAAACACGGTCGAGGTCTATATCGGATATTTAAGAAAAAAAATTGACGGACCGTTTCCAAAAAATAAACATTTAATAAAAACTGTAAGAGGTTTTGGATATAAAATAGTGTGATTATAATGCCAATCAACGAATGATATGCGAACACAACGAATACCTGCGAATAAGAGAATTAGTAGGTATTAGCAGATTGGTACTAATTAGTTGATTAGCATTATTTATGTTTCATCACGCCCGTCTCAAATTAACAGTTGTTTATCTGGGAATAATAATGGCGATTAGTATCAGTTTCTCCGCCTTTATTTACCGGATAGTTTCTTATGAATTTCAAAGAAGGGTTGATGAGATCGAAAGAAGGTTGGAATTGCGGAGATTTGGTTTTCTTCCCCCTCCGGGTGAGACACAGCTTTTTATTGCCGATGTTAAAGAAGCGCAGGCAAAGGTACTTTATGTTCTGATCTATACAAATGCAGTTATTTTAATTTTTTCTTCTGCTGCAGGTTATTTTTTGGCAGGTATGACACTCCGTCCGATAGAGGAGGCAATGGATGAACAAAAGAGGTTTGTCGCGGATGCAAGCCATGAACTCAAGACTCCATTAACCTCGCTTCAGACTTCTATTGAAGTGGCTCTCCGTGATAAAGAGATCACTCTTAAGGAAGCGCTTTTTACACTCTCGGATAGTTTGTCTGATATCAAAAATATGACAAATCTCACCAGCGATTTATTAAGTCTTACAAAATATCAGCAAAACGGAAGGGAGTTTTTTGGGAAGGTGAATTTACAAGATGTTATACAATCATCAATCAAAAAAGTTTCTCCACTGGCAAAAAAGAAAAAGATCGGTATTAAAATAATAAGTAAGGATTCGGAGATAAGAGGAAATAAGGAAGGTCTGGAAAAACTTATTACCATACTTCTTGATAATGCTGTAAAGTATACCCCGGAAAAAGGTGGAATCGAGGTCAATAGTCGTAAAACTGGAAAATATGTAACAATATCTGTATCCGATACGGGTTGTGGAATTACAAAAAAAGACATGCCAATGATATTTGAGAGATTTTATAGATCGGACATTTCAAGGTCGAAGATCGATGCAAGTGGTTTTGGGTTGGGACTCTCTATTGCAAAAAGTATTGCTGATATTCACAAAGGAACCATTACTGTGGAAAGTCAGTTGGGAAAGGGGTCAACATTTATAGTAAAACTTCCGTCAGACTAATTTATCATCTTATTCAATAATTTTTAAATTTTGAAAATTGAAAATAAGATCTTAGATTATTTTTGATAAATTGAAGATTGATTATTTGGGATTTGATTACCCTGCAAAGCAGGGTCTGGCTCTGCCAGAGGATTTAGAAATTAGAAATTGAATTTTAATCTATCCCGTGTCTCCATACTAACGCCGGAAGATTAATTCCTCCCTGCATAAGTTTCATTGCTTTTGACATTTCGTATTGACTGAGGACTGTATTAGGGTTCTCTTTTTCGGGAATTATTCCGGTATAGTATTTGTTCAAGTAGGTTATTGCTCTTGGGTCTCCAAGTTGTCCCAATGCCCATATGGCATTGTTTCTATATACCGGCGGCATACTTTTATCGTCAACCATTTCCGAGAGTACTGTCACACAGTCTCCATCATAAACCTTTTTTGCATCTCTACAGTATTTCCGCACATCACTTCCGATCCAAAGGCTGGCTATGATGAAAATTATAAATCCAGCGATTAAAATTCCTGATATCACAAACTTAAGCCACATTTTCATAGTAATTTAAGTATAACAAAGTTTTTAAGTTATTTTTCAGGTAGAGGGGATAAGGTTATAAGTAACAAGTAACAGGTGATATGTAATATGTTTCGAATTTCGAATTTAGAAATTAGAATTTATACTGATGGGGGGTGATAATTTTGACTAAGATCAATAAAAAATACGTTACTCCGTCGTTTATTTTAACTCTTGTTCTCATTGCTTCCATCTATGGAACAACAAGCGCCTTAGCTGATGACACGACTTACCCAAGAATTGTTTCTAAAATCGCTCAAAAATTTGGACTTGAAGAAGAAGATGTCAATGAAGTGTTTGAGCAGGATAGACTGCAGATGTGGGAAGATCGAAAGAAAACACAGGAAGAACGGCTTTCTGATGCGGTTTCCGATGGGATAATAACCGAAGAACAGAAAAGATTGTTGATTGTAGAAATGAACAATTGGCAAGCGGAGAGATCAGCACAAAGAGAAGACAGGAGGGAAGAGATGGAAATCTTTTTTACTGAAAACGGCATTGATCATAAAAAACTCATGCCGTATATGGGGAGAGGAAGGTTTAGCGGACATTTCCCCAAACCAGTTATTGAGTAACTAAGTACTGTTCACACTCCAGGAGTGTGAGAATCTTTCACTCCTGGAGTGATATGCTCTCGATTAGATATTATATTTTATTAATTATATATACCCCCGCTTTTTTTCCTGAAATTAAAATATCATTCCGTCATATATTGCAGTTATGCTTGTTTGTGTAAGGTCGTCTGTCAGGTATTTTCCCACAACATCCTGCAAACCACTTACACACGTTGTTGCAAACAAATTCATATTCGTTATAAAACAGATTTAAACAGCTTAAAAATAGTCAGCAGAAAAAACTAAAATGTTCTCCATTTATTATCCTTCCTTGTTCTGTGGATCTTGTGAATTAGACCTTGTTCCTTCATGATCCTTTGTGCTTTTATAGCATTGATTTTCTTTACATCGGGACCGGAGATTTTTAGATAGTTATTAAATAACATAAAAAAATATTCATACTCCAATTTTGCCATTTTCTGACGGTTGTATGATACATAAACATAATCGCGGTAAACATTACGCTGTTTGTATGACAATAAGGGAAGTTCTCTTCTTACGATTTTAAGCATTACAATTTCAACATTTGGTTTTGGAGTAAAATCCCAAGCACTGAATTTCCAAAAAACACTTATATCAAACCATGGTTTTAATAAAACAGATTGCATACTGTTTTTAGTGTCGATAGGTTTTCCGATGAATTTTTGTGCAGCTTCTTTTTGCATAATTAAATATCCTTCCTGAAAGTTTTTGTCTGCAGTTAACTTTTTAACAATTTCGGATGTTATAGAAAATGGAATATTGGAAAATACTTTATAGGAACGGGAGGGAGTGGTAAAGGAAAAGAAATTATTATTTATTAGAGTAATACTTTCAAGTCCGTTAAATTCCTTTTTCAAAATATTAAAAAAATATTCATCCAATTCAACTGCAATCACTTTTCCTGCGACCCTGATAAGTTCACGCGTGATAGATCCCTTTCCGGGACCGATTTCCAAAACAAGATCGTTTTTGCTAATCCTTGAGTCCAGTACCAGTTTGTTAACTAATTTGGAATTATTAATAAAATTATGCGACATCAACCGCCTTTTTGTTTTGTAATTCATTACCGGTATTATACTTCAAACGGTATTTTGATAATAATCTAGGGGCTTTAACACTCCATGAGTGTGGGTATTTTTCACTCCTGGAGTGGAGAGTTATATTTACTATTCTATTTGTTATTTTTTTGAAACAATATTTCCCTGACTTTCGTAAAACCTCAAAATTGACCAAGTTTTGATTCAAGAAAATGAATTTCGTAATACCGAATAAATTCTAGTATATCCAGCATGGTTTCCACTTTCTTGCTTCTCCAAGAAAGTGGAGAAAGAAGGAGCCGCAGGTAAAAATTTCTACTAGATTTTTTATCGCTCATATTATGTTTCTTTAACTCCTCTTGAAAAACACTTTTCAAGATGTCGAACTTATCGAAACCAAGAAATGAATTCGCTCACAAAATCTATGTGAAAATTTTAATGCGATATATTTGCACCACACAATTCGTATTTGTAATTTCTGTGTTGCAGGACTAAACAATTTCTACACTATAAATTCACCTTTGAAGTATTCTTTCTTCTCCTAACACTTCAATTTTTCCATCAACTACCGTAATAATCTCGCCGTTTTTAAGTAAATACAGTTTTCCCTTTTTCCAATGCTTTTTTATTTGAGATAGTAGGGAATCCTCATAGTGAGGATATATTTCAAAATCGACAAGTCCCAATCCCGGGATTATATCCGCTCCCGGTTCACCTTCCCCAAGATACCATTCAGTAGTGCTTAATTTCTTGGAAGTTATCATGCTTCCTGCACTTGAACCAACAAAAACGCTTTTTTTCAAAAGATCGGGTAACACTTTATCAATCTCGCAGCGCCTTATCCAATACATCAGATATCCGGGATAACCGCCGGCAAACCAGAGGAGGTCTTTATTTTTAAGTTTGGCGATTACAGATGAATTTTTATAGTCCTCAAGTTGTACGGAGGTTACTTTTGCCCCCAAAGTATTAACCACTTTCCAAGTGGAGCTATTTTGTTTCCAGCTTCCAAAAGGTTCTTCTCCATTTGCTGCGGTTGGGATATAAGCAATTGTTTTTCCTTTAAAACTTCCGCCGATGAATCGGCGCAGTTTTTCAATACTTTCGGGATGTTTTGCCTCCGACGCCAAAAACAGTTTCATATTAATTTGAGTATTATACCTCACGAATTGGGAATAATTACACTTTATTGTACGTTTTGTAATCTGTTCAATTTTAGATTGGGTAATATTACAGCCGAGATTATAAACAGTCCTCCAATAATTGTTGAAACACTTGGAACTTCTTGGAAGATAAGATATGAAAAGATTGTTGCAAAAATAATTTCAATAGGAAGTATAATACTTCCTATTTGTGCCTCAAGATTTTTGAAGCCATATACAACCAATCCGACATTTAATGTTGAAACCAAGGCATATAAAAATACCCAAAAATATTTAACCGAAGATGTGTTTGCAAAAAACAATTCTTTAAAAAGAAGTACCCCCAAGAAAGAAGCGACAATTCCGCTTGCCGAATCCATAAGAATTATCTGGCTGTTTGAGTAATTCGACGAAAATTTTTTCGAAATTGTATTCCATATTCCTGTAGCAAATCCGGAGATTAAAGCCAATAAAACAAATATTGTTTGACTACCCGATACACTGAAACGATAAATTATTGAAAGTCCTACAAAACAAAATATTAACGATATCTTTTTCGTTATTATCATTTTTTCGTTGAAAAACACTTTTCCGGAAATAAATCCTGCGGTGATCATAGATGAATAGATTAGTAAGTATGTTGGTCCGATTTGTAAGTTATTAAATGCGATAAATGTCAGTACTGTTACCCAAGAGCCGGAAAAAAACCATAAAATTATCCATTTAACATCTTCTTTGTGGATTTTGAAGAGCTTGATTCTTTTTCCGACTATATATATATGAGTATTATAAGAAACGCGAAAATGTTTCGTACCCAGTTTTGTCTGAAATTTCCGAAATCAGATCCGATCAATCTTGAAAATATTCCGTATAATCCATAAAACCCGGCAGCGGTTATGAGAGATACCGTACCCATTTTTTGATTTTTCATTCTTGAATGTACAATATAAGTGATTTAGAGAGCGGTTAATACAATTCCGATAATTGTTACAATAATTCCGAATGTTTGGGTTTTGGAAATATTTTCTTTAAGAAAAATCACTGCCATGGATATTGTTACAATTGATAAGGCAGAGGATATCGGTGAAACTAAAACCAAATCTCCAAATTCCAGTCCCCAATTTACACTTGCAATGGCGACTGCTTCAAGAATTCCCACTAGCGCCACAATGTATTTTGCTTTGTTTTGTATTTTACCCAAATTCAATGTCCTCTTCGAGCAGTAAGAGTAAACAATTAAGAATAATATTGCTCCGATTTTCACATATAGAGTAGTTGGAAGCCAGCCGATCATTTCAGAAATGTATTCGCTTAAATTCCAAAATACGCCAAAGAATATTGACGCTAAAATTGTCTCTTTAACCCCCGAGAGAAGTTTGAGTCTTTTATTTTTTAAGTCGTTTATATTAATAGAAACGAATGTAATGCCTGATAAAACAAGTAGCACTGCAAATGATTGCAGTAAAGTTAATCTTTGCCCAAAAAATACAAATGCAAGAACCATTGCAATTATCACATTCAAATTAATCGTTGCAGATACTATTGAAACATTTCCGATTTCAAACGCTTTATAAAAGAGCAAATACCCTACTGAATAAAAGACAGCAGTGATAAAAAGAAGAATGATTAAGTAGAGCGATAAGTTTATGTTTATTCCAAACATGGGTATTAGAAGAAGGGTTAAACACACTCCGGCAAGTTGAGACCAGAAAAAAGCCTTAAAATAACCTATTTCTTCTGAAGAAAGATTCGCAAAAAAATCGGATATTCCCCAACCAAACATTCCTCCCAAACCGGCAAACAAACTTAACAGTGTTTTATCCATATTGTTTATGCAATTGTATCAATAAATAAACGGTCTTAATAGGACTCGATTATTCCGAGTAAACATCATTTTTTCCCCGCATAATACATAATTCGTGATACATTTATATGTTTCGCATTTGCTCAGAAATATTATTTATCATTCCCGCGAAAGCGGGAATCTATAACAAATGAATTTCTGCATATAGATTCCGTATCCCTCCAGAGGTGGGCAGGCAAGTACGGAATGACAATGTGCAAAACTCGTGTACGTTATACATTATACGAATATTTGTTGCTTTTCTTTCAGCTTTGCCTCAGGTGGTATAACTACACTCCAAACTGGAAAAGGTATATGGAATATAGTATATGGGTATACGAAAAATGATGATTAGATCTGAAGTTGGTTATAAATAATTTAATCGTTTAATAATTTAATAAATGAATGGTTATTATGGTTAAAAAGGAAATTGAAAAAGAAAAGGAAAGTAGAATAGCAGGTAAAATTACCAAACTTAAAAATTGGTTTTTGAAATCTTCATGGAAGATGAAAGTTCTGATTTTGCTGGTCATTTTGGGAATTGGTTTTTTGGTGAATACTATGATTGGAAAATCACAGGATGGAAAAGTAACATATCAAACTTCAAAAGTGGAAAAGGGAACATTGATCACATCCGTTTCGGCAACAGGAAGTGTTACAACATCAAACATACAGGAAGTTACAACTCAGGCAACCGGAGTTGTCAAAAAAATGTATGTTGAGGACGGGCAGGAGGTTGTTAAAGGACAGACGATTGCAGAGATAGAACTTGATCTTGTTGGTGAACAAAGAAACGCCTCGGCGTATGCAAGTTACCTGAATGCAGTTAAGGGAGTTAATTCCGCCAACAACTCTGTTCGCTCGGCTCGGGCATCTTTAGACGTTGTTTATGATCAGATCAAAGGTCACGACAACGACGAAACGCTTTCTATGAAGGAAACAAGAACGAAAGCAGAAGTTTCATATGACAATGCGTATGACGGACTAAAAACAGCCCAAGCCTCGCTTGTTTCCGCACAGTTTTCCTATAATCAAACATCCCCAATTATAAAAGCTCCGTCTTCAGGAACAATTAATCTGTCTGTGGCGCAAGGGTTGCAGTTAAGCGCAGGTTCTTCATCTGATGCGTCAAATAAAAGAGTGGCGACGATAACATCGGAAGGAACTCCAATAATAACGGTAGGTATTTCCGAAATTGATATTGCAAATGTTAAAACAAATCAGAAAGTTAACATCACTTTTGACAGTCTGTCCGATATGACATTTACCGGAAAAGTTGTTGCAATAGATAAGTTGGGTACAACAACAAGCGATGTTGTTACCTATACCGCTTTGGTACAGATGGATTCGGCATCGCCGAAAATACTTTCTAATATGGTGGCTAATGTTAACATACTTACTGAAGTGAAAACTGACGTTTTAATGATTCCCTCGGGTGCAATTAATACTTCATCTGATGGGGTGTCTGTACAGACCATGAAAGACGGGGAGGTAATTTGGGTTCAGGTTGAGGTTGGGATCTCAAATGATACACATACGGAAATTGTATCGGGAATAAATGAGGGAGATGAAGTGGTCACTTCAACAACCGCGCAAAGCGCGTCAAGTGAAAGCTCCGATAGCACGACCTCCCCCTTCAGCGGTATAGGAAGGACTCAATCTTCGGGAACAGTCATCAGGAGTTCAGGAGGCGGAGTGCCAATGGGACCCGGACTTTAAAAATGCAGTATGAAGTATGGAAGCGGATTTACATTACAAAACCCGTTTCCAATTTTCCGTAATTCATAATTCATATCCCATTATTCATTATTATGATTCCAATCATTAAAGTTGAACATTTGACCAAAATATACGGAACGGACGGACTGAAACTAAAAGTTCTTGATGATATTTCACTTTCCATAAACAAAGGTGAATTTGTTGCCATAATGGGTCCTTCGGGATCAGGAAAATCAACACTAATGCATATACTTGGCGCTTTGGATAAGCCGACATCCGGTATATTTTTGTTGGATGGGAAAAATGTGGGAGATTTGAATGAAGATGAACTAGCAGATATCAGAAATCAAAAGATCGGCTTTGTTTTTCAGGCGTTCAATCTTCTTGCGAGAACTAGTGCTCTTGATAATGTCTGTTTACCGATGGATTATGCAGGAATTTCCGAAATTGGACAAAAGAAAAAAGCAGTTGAAATGCTTGAGATGGTTGGACTTACTGACCGTATGGAACATACACCAAATAAACTTTCCGGCGGACAACAGCAAAGAGTTGCAATTGCAAGGGCGCTTGTTATGAATCCAGCGATTATATTAGCTGATGAACCGACAGGAAATATTGCCTCAACACAAGCAGAAGAGATCATGCAGATTTTTACTGAGCTAAATAAGAAAGGGCATACTATAGTTATGATCACACATGAACCCGATATAGCCGAACACGCAAAAAGAATAATACATTTGAAGGATGGGAGAATAGTAGATAGTAGTTAGTAGATAGTAAACAGCAACTAGTAAATAGTGACTAGTGACTAGTGCCTAATTTGTATATATGAAACTTACCAAACTTATCAAAAACGGAATAAAAAATCTTGCTATAAACAAAATGCGTACAGGTCTTGCAATATTGGGAATTGTTATCGGAATAGGATCGGTTATTGCTCTTGTATCAATGGGAGAGGCAAGTAAAGTATCGGTTCAAGCGCAAATTCAGTCGATCGGGTCAAATCTTTTAACAGTATCGCCCGGATCTACTTCCTCGGGTGGGGTAAGAAGCGCAATGGGCGGTGCGACAACTTTAACCAACGAAGACGCACAAGCGTTAAAGTCATCATCCGAAATAACCCTGATAAAAAATGTCTCGCCTGAATATCAGGGAAGATCGCAGAT
>Ga0075823_109_pt1 | contig 18176 bp, 17 predicted proteins | sample RifGroD1_FD_68279 | JGI IMG/M metagenome (GOLD analysis project Ga0075823, IMG submission 68279) | Microgenomates (Woesebacteria) bacterium GW2011_GWD1_38_10
TGAAGATCGTCGTGCATATTAAAGTACCCCGATCCCAATAGCCACCAAAACGAGGGAATTAGAAGAATAAATAATATCAAATACGCAATGCTTTTCATGATCTGCTTCTGCTAAAGTCTCACTTTAGAAAGTGAGACTTTTTAAAATACAGCGCTAAAAATAGCGGTGTGCCAATTAACGTTATCATATTTCCGATAATTCTTATGGGTGTATCGTTAAGTTTTAGAATGACTTCATATCTTCCCGCAGGCAGTCCAAGTGTAATTACACCGTTATAACTCTTATAGTCATAATCTACCTTTTTCTTATCAACATATATCACCCAATTTGGAAAGTAGAAAATCTCGGCAGATACAACCGCGTCACCGGAAACATTTACTTTCCATCTCTGCCAATCGGTTCCTTTTTCAAAACTGACAAAATCAACCGACCCCGAAAGAACGACCGGCCTATCGGACGCTTTTTTTGCCGGTGACAGGCTTGTGTCGATTGGCAAATAATCGTTAATGCTTACAGTTTGCGCAAGATCCCAATTACCACCCGATAATTTTTCGCTATCAGAAATATCGCTCCAATGATCCGGCTGGAAAAAACTACCGTTAAACAAGAGAAGCAATACTACTAAAACAGTAAGTAGAAAATATTTTATATTATTTACTATCTTCAGCACTCCGAAATATCCCACCGCTATGCAAAAAAATATTCCGGCAAAAAGATTAAATCTCCACGGAAACTGGATATATTCCATAAGTGGAATACCTTCCCAGATAAAAGACGATCTGATATGCGTAAGAAAAAGTGAAGCCCAAGCAAGAAGGTTTAGAAGTATAAGTTTTTTTAAATTCCCTCTTTTTTTCATGCTTAACAAAACCGCCATCAGCGGGAAGAACCAAAATATAAGTCCTATCCCAAGCATTATCTGATCGTTTTCTCCGTAAACCGAGGACCCATAACCCCAACTGTTGGAAAATAGGATCTGAAAAATGCTTAAAAAATGGCCGCGGAAATCGAAATAGTTTGAAGTTAATGTTCCCGCGTGAACCAATCCGCGCTCCAAAAATGCCGGCAGTAGAAAAAATGCAGACAATATCAAACTTCCCGCAAAAGCAAAACTTAAATTTTTTATGATAGTGATTCGATCACTTGTGCTTAATGTTTTCAGTTTCCATACAACTATCGCAGCCAAATAGGGTATAACAAAAAGCGCACTGATATTGTGAGATAAAAACAGTGCTGATAAAGCTATAGTCAGTTTTAAAACGTTCTGTTTTTTCCCATTATTCGTTATACATAATACATAATACAGAGTAATCGGGATCAGAGCTTGGGCTGTATACTCACTTAATGCCCCTCTGACGTACAAATTGACTGCTTTGTACGGGAGATATGTATAAAATATCGCAGAGACATATCCGGCTGTCTTATTGTTCCAGAACTTCGATCCGGCTTTATACATACCCCATACGGAAAGGAAGGTCAGAAATATCAGGTATATTTTTATACTGCCGAGGATGGTAAAACCCAGTAAATGAATTGCTTCCATTGCGTAATATGGAAGTGGTGCATAGTAATTAAACTGAGGATATCCGTATCCATAACCCATATCAGGCACCCAACGGCAGGGAAACTGAAAGTCGCGTACGCATTTATCCATTTGAAGAACTCTCATGGGGTGTATGTCGTCGTGCATCGGATAGTAACCGCCACTTAATAGGGGTTTGATTGTCAAAAAGACAAGATAAAAAAGAATTGCGGAAAGTAAAAACCGAAGCAGTTTCTGCTTAAACATATCTCCCAGCCAGATCATATACTCTTATTTTAACCAAGTCGGCAAGCGATGTGAATACCGCATCGCTTAAACGTACTCTGCTGTCTTTACGATTGAACCAATTTACAGCTATTTCACGAATTTCATACCCAAATTTATGCGCCAAAAATAAGATCTCGGCATCGTATGACCATCTCTTTATAAGTGAGGATGAAAATATCTTTTTACCGGCTCTTTTTTGAAAACCCTTAAATCCGCATGTATAGTCTGCCAAATTTGTAGAGGTCACAACTCTTGTGATCATTGTGAATACTCTACCCATACTCTCTCTTAAAAATGGCTGGTGAACTACAATATTGGATCCGCTTATGCGGCGGGATCCGATAACCACTTCATATTTTTTAAGTTCGGATAAAAATATATCAATACTTTCCAAAGGCACCGACAGATCGGCGTCCATAAAAATAATATACCTACCGGATGCATTTTTGAAACCTTCCTTTAATGCTCCGCCCTTGCCCCTATTTTCGTCAAGTTTATATGCTTTCACATGCCTTCGGGAAAAAGTCTTTGCGATAGTAAAGGTCTTATCGGAACTTCCGTCATCAACAACAACTACCTCCCATGAATATTTTTTTACTTTTAGAAATTTAATTATCTTATTAAGATTCCTTTTTAATACTTTACCTTCGTTGTATGCGGGAACAATTAGTGATAAATGCATATTTTTGAATATATCACAAATATGACTTAAATTGTCGTTCTGTCTTTTAAATTCATGTGTATAATGTGAAAGTATGAAAAACGATCTATTGGATATCGTTAAAGAGTGTTTGGATATAGAAAAAGAAACAATATTAAAAGCGATTACAAGCGCCAAAAGAGCAAGAGACAGTGCACCGTCGGCAATGGAATCCCACCACGATACCGAAAGAAATCAAAATGAAACATTGGTTTCTGCCTTGGAGGAAAAATTAAAAGAACTTGATGATCTTACAAACAATCTTCCAAAAGACATAAACGGGAATAACATATCACGTGGGTTTTGGAGTTATCACGAGATAGTTAAAGACGACAGTTTACTTAAGATTATCATCGTTCCCGATGGGTATGGAGGAAGGGAAATCGAAGGGATAAAATTGATCTCGTTGTCTACGCCATTAGCAAGATCAATTTTAGAAACCTAAATTACTTCAAAAAAATACATCGTCTCACGGGGACCATAGTTGTAAAAGTCATGGGTCCCGATTGTCCGAATCGGTTTTGGGAAAGAATCAATTAACTTTAGTCCCATTGAATCGGGATCCCCATCCAAACGGGAAGAATTAATTACCAGATACGTTTTATTACCAGCTTCTCTTGATTCTTTCAGTTGATTTGGGAGTTCCTTGATCGAAAGCCCGACTCCAATTACGGTAATTTCCGGATTGTTGTTAAGATATATCTGCAGTCCGTCGGGAAGAGTTCCGAAATACCCTTCTGTTCCGATAACCAACTTGTCATCAGGGTTATTCTTCTGATAAATTTTCAAGCATTCCGAAACTTCTTTTATCCCATACCCGGCTGTCCATTCCTCCAAATATCCCGTTCTTTCGCTTTTGGGAAGCGGAGCTTTTTCAATTTCATAGATCAGCAGGTAGTTGACCATTATTGAACTGACGATAAATAGTGCAAGCATTAAATATGATAGTTTTTGGATCTTAGTTTTGAATAGTATAAACAAAGATGAAATGATATAAATATACGGCATCACAAAAAGAATGTAGCGTGCCGTATAAACTTTGGCATACATTGAGTTTGCAAAAAGAGGCAAGGCAATCCATGCAAGTAAAATTATCGTCTGTCTGCGGTAATTTTTTAATCCGGCGATTATACCCAAGAGTATCGTAAAAATTATAACACCGGGACCCAGTTTCCACAGCCAATCAATAATTTCCTTAATATGAAATATAAACGGATCTTTTGGGTTGGTCCAAATTTGGGATATGGGAAAGATATAGTCGGAATTCCTTTGTGAGATCAGGTGAAAATTGGGACCCAGCCGGAGTATGTTGTACATACCGTAGGCAATTAATATCGCGGGTAATATAAGAATACAATAGTTTAATAATTTAATAGTTGTTTCTCTGATGTTTTTTTTAAATATAGATATGAAAACAGTCAATGGGGCTAGGGCCGAAAAATATACTGCCGGTGATTTCGTTAAAAGAGCACCACCCAGGAAAAATCCCGAGACCATGGAAAGATCAAACCTAAAGTATCTGATCGCAAGAAGTAAAAATATGAAAAACCATATTCCCATTGCAGTGAGTGTTGCATCTACAAGCGCCATGCTTTCGAAAAATATCATAAACGGACTGACTGCATACAGCAAAGACGCAATTAAGCTGATCTTTTTGGACTTGAACAAAATATAACTTAAAACGAATACACCAAAGTTCGAAAGTATTCCCATACTTACCGATAACATTCTTCCTGTAATTAGCGGGTCAAATGACGGTTTCAGAAGGAACATCAGGATCCACATATAAAGAGGTTGTTTTCCATCTGATAATGGGAGAAACCTTAAGGTCGGTTCCGCTTTCATTACTTGCGCCCATCGGACGTATATCGCCTCGTCGGCAAATATCGGCTGAGTTCCTACAAAAACCTTAAGAAGCCGTAATCCCAAAGATATAAGTATAACAACCGCCAAAAGTATGATTGTCATTCTCCACTTCTTGAACAAACCTTCTAATTTTTTCATTGTTAAATTCATTAGAAATTGGTTATTAGATATTAGAAAATAGTAATTGAAAATGGACAGTAGAAAATGGTGTTATCCAATTTCAATTTTCTATTCTCTATTACCATTCTCCATTTTCTTTCAATAAATTTACATTTTCTGTTTACTGCTTTTAGTTTATTGTTTATTGTTATACTCTCCCCTCAGGTCATTCATTTTCACCCGTAATATTTGTAAAAACATCTCTTTTGATTCTTTAATATACCTGCTTAAACCCCCGCCCTTACTTGTACTCTCATCGGTATCTTCCCAAACAACAGGTATCTCGTCGATATTAAAACCCATTTTGCTTACCAAATGTAAAAATTCAACATCCCATGAGGTAACTTTCCATCCTTTTACTTTTTCATTTTTCCGGAAAAATTCGAGTTTTGGGAAAATTTCAAGAAGAATGTCCCTTTTGAATAATTTGAATCCGCATTGTGTATCATTTATTTCGGGAAGTATAAGTATTTTCCTGAATGTGATAAATACGATCGCTCCAAGTCTTCTGTAAAAAGGAAAGTTCTTTCTGGCAAGCCCTCGTGAACCGATAACTGCAGCAGAACCCTTCCTCACAAATGGAATAAGTTTAGAAAGTTCTCCGATCGGAGTTGACTGATCCATGTCCGTAAATAGCACATATTTTCCTTTTGCATTCTTTATACCGTGCCATAGAGCGGACGGTTTTCCTCCATGAGAATTTTCAAGTAAATAAATATTTCTTAATATCTTTATTTCTTCTTTTATTAATTGCCTACTATTGTCCGTACTTCCATCATCCGAAATAATCACTTCCCAAGGGTATTTCCTTTCCGATAGATACTTGTATACATTTTTCAAAACACCTTTTTTTATGTTTTCCTCTTCGTTATAACAAGGAATAATTATCGACAAAAATATTTCTTTTTTCATAACAATATAACCATATATCAACTCAGCAATTTAATCATTTCGTAAATCCAAACATCGGATCAGTGAGGTTTGAATTCTCTCCTGAACAACTTTCCATCACAGCCTCTTTATTATATCGCGAATGTTCGGGATAGATAAGTCCTAGCGCCCCGAAAGTTGCATTAACCGGAAAGAGCTTTTCGTTAAGAGGAAATACTATTGTATATACAGGAGAATTTGAATTGGGTTTGTTTACGTGCATATCTTCCAACCAGAATAAATATCGGTATCCGAGTTCATATCCGGGATTTGTAATGTACGAAACAGAAACACAAGGATACCCCCTTTCTTTTGCATCTCTTTTTATTTCCGCAACAACTGCCTTCCTTTCAAGATACCCGCTTTTGTTTATAGGTACTGTAAAAAACCTGTGAAGGTTTAGGATGATAAGCACTGAAAATATTAAATATCCAAAGTTCCGGTATTTCTTTTTTAGAGTTATCCTTTCAAAGACCAGCGACAACAAGATGACAGGTATGAACTGGATCCCGCTTAGATAATATTCCGACACTCTTTTCGAATAGAAAGAAAAGAACAGGAAATATATAACAAACCACAAAAATATTATGGTAAATATTTTCCTATATTTTTTTAAATTGGTTAAAAGATAAACGAATATTGCGATAAAGAAAAACATCACCTGCTCAAATTTTGGAAAAGATAGTGAGGGAAGTACGACCGAATAGTAATTTTTTGATACAAGATGAAATATTCTGACAATTTTATCCCAACCGCTTAATATGTCCTGCTGATCTGTAGTTAAAGATGAAAATAAGGCTTTTGTTTGAATAAAAGAATGCCTGTATTCAAAAAGAAGAAGCTGTGACGACAGAATTACAAGTATCGCAAACGGTAGAAGCATGTCTGAGATCTTGAGCTTTTTTGCCGAAAATAGAACCGCCGCGAACATTAAAGGAACAGGCAATACTAAGGCAAAATTTAGATGCCAGATCAAAGAAATAAGTACAGCGCAAATTACTAAACCTTTCCTAAAATGACCTTTTAATATTTCAGTTAACCCCCAAAAAAATGCAAAGCTCCAGAAAATGACCGGTTGTGTAGGAACAATTTCCCTATCGTTAAAGACAAAAACAAAACTCATTGCATAAATGGCCGCGGCAAAAAGAGCCACCCGCTTACCAAACACTTTCAAAGAAATATAATAAACTCCTAATATGTAAAACAGTCCCAGTACCCCACCCAATAAAGTTGCGCCGATCGGATCCATTCGCGTCAACAAATAAAAGGGTATTTGCAGATAATAAAAAAGGCCTCCGATAAAAATCCCCTGAGTTGAAGTCTCTTGCCCTATCAAACGGAAATGCTTATCAACAACAATGTCCTTGATGATCCAGCTTGCAAGATCGTTGTCATGGTTATACATAAATAGCTGATCGTATTTATACAACCTCAACATTAACCCGACAATTAATATTAGGATTATCTGCCAATTTGATTTTATAAAGCGAAGCATTGTTTAATTTCTTTTTCTTCTCTCCACCGTAATTCCCCCAAACTTTACCGATTCCTCAACAAGCCCAATTCCTTCCTGTTTATCAAGCCACGCTTCAAGTCTTTCCGGATGGGGTGGATCCTGTTCATAAAGCGTATACAAGATCGGAGTTTGATAATCAACTTTTCCGCATAAATTCTCTCCACAGAGTTTTGTTCCCTGCCAAAGAAAAAGGTAGTCATACGCATAGGGTATAACCGGCGGAACATAAACATCAACGTTATACATTCCTCTTCCTGCCGCATTTTCAAATACCCAATTCACGGCGCGCACTTGACTTCCGAATTTTATATCAGTCGGTCCGTCCATCGGGTTTTTAAATATTCCGGAGATCGGGATCATATTTACCCTGAAAAATATAACAAAAAACCAGATTAACGCTACTTTTCCTATAAAAGTTTTTGAAAGTTCTGCAAGACCGATCGCATAAAGGAGAATAAAGGGTAAAAAATATCCGATCATATAATAATCATAAATATTTCCAAAATTCCCCTGAAACAGAATGTAGCCAGCCATCGGAGTAAGCAAAAATATCATAAAAAGCCCTATCACTGCCTTTCGAAGAGTCTTTCTCCCGACAATCAAAGCACCAAGCACTAAAGAGGAAAATATTATTGCCTCCCGATTCCAACCGATATAGATCTTGTTCATGAAAACATTCCAAAAATAATCTATTCTTGTTTCCAAAATAAAGAACGTCAGCGGTTTACTGAATGCATTATCGCGTGTGAACAGTTTAATAAAATTATTTAGAAGGATGTTTTCATGACGGAAGTTGAAAACTATCTGCGGAATAAGGGTCACAAAAAAAGCAAGGAGTGTATGAAATATTACACGTCTGTTTATTTTGACAAATCTGATCAGCCACCCATCCGATAAAATTGTATTCGTTCTTTCAACTGACAGAAGTCTCCAAAGGGTAAATATAATAAACACCGGAATGTAAAAAAATGCGCTTGCCGATTCAAAATGAAGCGAAACGCCGACAAGAAACAATGAGATGGTCCACCACTTTTTTTCTCCGTCTCTTACTATCCGCCACAGAGAAAGAAGGAAAAGCATACTTAACAAGAACATCGGATTGGGATTTGAAAGCCAGCGGGAGTTGTAAATAATATAGTAAGAAAATCCTCCGATTACCGCACCAATTAGCCCCGCCGTTCTCGAATGCATCTCAGAGCCAAGCTTATACAAAAATAAAAGGGCAACCACCGATAAGGCAGCTAAAAATATCGATACTACGACTGGGTCTCCCCCTCCGATCAAATAAAGAGGAGCAATTAGGTAATAATAAAACGGTCCCAAAAATATTCCGGCAAGACCAGTGACCGGACCGATCAAAAATAACTTTCCTTCATGCCAAAGTCTCCAAATAACCAAAGCGTCACGGCCCTGATCATAGTAAAAACCCAGCAGGTCATCGATCCGGTAAATGCGGATGTAAAATGCGGCAATTAAAACAATTGTCAGTAAAAGATAGGATGTCCAGTTTTGAAAAAAGTTTTTTATTTTTTTCATATGCCGATCAACTTCCGCAGTGTTTGTTTACGGTACTTATAAGCAGTTTCACCGCTTCATCAAATTCCATGTCATTTATTGAAGCACCCGAAGCGTATATATGCCCACCACCTCCAAGATCGGAGGCAATTTTTGAAGTATCAAAACCCGTTCTTGATCTAAAACTAATTCCCAAGTGATTTGTTTCATCTTCAACTGCAACAAATCCAAACTCAGTATCCTTAACCGTCTGAGTAAAAGCACTTGCGGCAGTTTCTTTTCCTGTTGGCGGTTTTCCACATTTTTCAAAAACTTCGTAGGGTATCGCCGACCAGACATATTTTCTTTGTTTGTCCATTGTCAATCCGGAAAGAACCTCTCCCAGAAATTTTAATAAATTAAAATCGTCGCTTCTGTAGATATTGAATATTGCCTTATCTTTATCCGCACCCAATTCCATCAATTTTTGGGCTACATAAAACGTATGACTTGTCGAATCAGGGTATCTGAACGCTCCGGTATCACCAACTATTGCCGCCATCAGACAATCGGCCGTATCCTTATTGATACCAATATTCCAATCCTCAAATAAATCGAACAAAAGTTCCCCCACCGAAGTTTTCTTTTCATCAACAATATTAATATTTCCGAAACGCGTATTGGTTTTGTGGTGATCGATGACAATGGTGTTTATCGGAAATTGAACTATATTTTTGTCTCCAACCGCACGATCAAAAGTTGAGGTGTCCGGAGAAATAAACAGGTCATAATCGGTCCAATTAAAGTTCTTAAAATCGACACCTTTTTGTATATTGTCATAACCTGAAAGATAATTCACCGACTCATACAACTCCGAACCGGTACATACAACATCTGCACTTATTCCCATTTTTTGAAGAACGGAATAAATAGCCAAAGCCGATCCAATTGAATCGGGGTCGGGGTCTATATGGCAATTGATCAATATTCTTTTTGCTTGTTTTATTTCTTCTAAAATTGCTTTTGATTCTTCGTAATTCATATTTGAATACTATATACACCTTGTAAAGGTGGCACCTTTCAAGGTGTGACATGAGCAAGCTTGAAAATTGTAACACCGCCTCTGCCCCATTTACCAACCACCTTGCTCCAGCCAAAATTGGCAACTTCCGCCTTAGGTGAATTTACAGGATCGCAATTCTCTTCCGGAAGTTCGCAGACAACATATAAATATTCTCCCATAGTTTCTTCAAGCCGAAGCGCATCAATATCGGTAACATTTGCCCCATCCTTCTCTAAAAAATATTGGTACCCGTCTTCATAATTTTGAACTGCTACCACCGCAAGGTTGAACTTTGAGCTGCCTGCATCTTCGCGAATCACTTTTGCAACATCTGCCGCCCTTGCCATCTGAAAATTCGGTTGTCCCCTTAATGGAGAATAAACAACATAAGAACCTATTAAGACAACGATCCAAGCGGTAATAATAATTTTTAATCCGTCAAAATGACTGTTCATTATTTTTTGATAAATTGCACCAATTAATAAAAATATTGCAGGATATATAAATCCGAAATAATGATCATAAACATGCTGTTTATAAAGCCCTAGTCCGATAAGTCCCGAACCGATCCAGACAATTAACAAAAGCGCACCCTTATCAAAATATAATTTCTCATCGGAAGTAAATAGGATCCTTTTAAGCTTTGTTAACATAAGCACCATATAAGTAACAACCGCAAAGACAATTATGTTTATCGATATCTTCCCCGCTAAAATATTTTGCGCGGCAACAAGCCGGTGAACAACACTATCGCGGAATATCGGATATATATTGGGTAGGGATTTCCATGGTTTTATCGAAACCGTTGTTTCTCTTTGAGTAAAAAAGGTCTTTATATTATTAAAATTCATGAAATTGTGACGAAGGTCGAAAATTAGAAGTGGACTCATTAATACCGCAAATACAATTGTCCCAATAAGCAAATTTTTTATATAACTTTTTTTCAAATAATTCCCCGGGTAATTACTAATTTCTAAATCCGAATTTCTAAATAAACCCCAATGTTTCAAAGACCAAAAAAACAAAATTACCGGGAGAAGTAAAAGTCCTAAGTAGTGAGACTGTAATACAAATGCAAAGGAAACTCCCATAACAACAAACCAGCTAAATTTTTCCTCCCCCCACACTTTCCATAAGGAAAATATGGTGAGAAGTGCAAAAAAGGGCATAATGTTCGGATTCCAGCTCGATCGGTTATATATAATTACCACCGGCGCTAGTGCATATAACAAGGATGAAACCATTCCCGCTCCTTTACCAAACCATAATCTCGCTATGTACCAAATAAGATATATTGTTGCCACTCCGAATAAAGCGACCATCACGGAAGGTCCCACAGGCGAAAAGTTGGCAAATAGCAGGAAGGGTGCGCTTAAATAATAATAAAGAGGGCCCAAATACATATTTCCGATCGAAGTCCCCGGTCCGATCAAAACGGGATCAAAATTTACAAGAAGACGTCTGACAATTATTGCATCCCTGCCTTCATCTCCCAAAAAGGTCATGTATCCACCGATCTTATAAAGTCTAAGTATTGCTCCAACAGCCAAGATCAGAAGCAGTAAGTAGAACTCACCTTTATTTTTTCTGATCCACTTTTTGATCTTACTTATCATCGCAGTTGATACCAAAGTTTCAGAAGATCTCTGACACTCTTCAAAATTACCTTAATATCGGCACCTGTTTGATGTCCATAAACCCTCGGTAAATGTTTAATTCTGATCTCGGAAAACTTAAAACCCGCCCTTTGCGCCTTTGTTAGAAATTCTATTTGAGTAACTTTTTCCTCCCCGATCAGAGGTTGAACTTTATCATACACTTGTTTTCTTATCAGTTTAAAACCGCAGGAATAATCCGTAACTTTCAGACCCAGCAAAATTCGCGGAAGGATCTTTGACCAAACAAGGGTGAATAATTTTCTGATCATAGGATCCGCACGCTGACTTCTTATTCCTAACACAAGATCGGCACCTGTTGCTTTTTGTTTTTCTATAAATTTTATTGTTTCTGAATAGTCAAATTGTCCGTCCGAATCGGCAAATGCTACCCATTCGAATTTTGAGGCTTCAAAACCCGACTTCAAAGCTCCGCCGTATCCCCTGTTGGGTTTATGATGAACTACCCTAACCTTGTCTTTATATTTTTTATGAAGCTCGTCGGCAATACTTCCTGTCTTGTCTTTGGACCCGTCGTCAATGATGATAACCTCATATCGTTGGGATATTCTTTCCAGAACACTTTTGACATCCTTTACCGACTTCTCAATATTTTTTTCTTCATTGTATGCGGGAAGAAAGAACGATATTTCTCTGATTATTTTTTTCATATGCGTTTGGTCACTTCTATCTTGAAGTCTAACATAATCCTAAAACCATAATCCACCTGTCTGACCGCCTTTTAACTGCCGTGACAACTGAAGACATAAATCTGACCAGATCTAGGCAAACTTTTTTTGCCTTTTTTTGATAAGCTTCAGATCGACCAAACTCCTTCGAAGAAGGTATGTTCCCTGCAGTCTTTCCTCGGGCGTGACACCCTTAGCGATCAATTCCTGAGCTTTCTTTCTTGCTTCATCGACCTCCATCTCCGATAGTTCGTCGGAGGATCTTGCATCCTCTATAAGAAGAGAGGCATCATTATTGTCAACAAAAAAAAGTCCTTTCCCGATCGTATATATGTCGCTTCCGCCGCCGCTTTTTTTGATCGTAACTTCTCCGAAAGTCAAAGGTGTTACAACAGGCATATGTCTTGGAAGAACGGCAATATCGCCGGAAGTAGAAGGAAGCGTTACTTCCTCCACATCACCGTCAAATATTTTCTTTAATGGAGACAGAACCTGTAAATGAAAACTCATGATAAACTTCCACAGGCCCTAAGCCCGTGGTATTTTGTCGACAAGATTGGATTCTTTCTTCATCCACGGACTAAAGTCCGTGGTTTTCGAAAAACAATTCAATAAATCTTAAAATAAACCACAAATCTTCAAGTTTGTGGAAAATATTATTTTTTCCCTGCTACTTCTTCGATCGGTCCAATCATATAAAAATCGGTTTCGTTGAACTTATCCATTGTTCCATCCAATATATCCGAAAATCCCCTAACCGTTTCCTCAATAGGAACATATTTACCGGCTCTACCGGTAAACGCTTCTGCTACCGACATCGGCTGTGTTAAAAATCTCTGGATCTTTCTTGCCCTTGAAACCAGCAATCTATCTTCATCCGAAAGTTCTTCAACACCAAGAATAGCGATAATATCCTGCAGTTCTTTATATCTCTGAAGAACTCTTTGAACTTCCCGTGCTACTTTATAATGTTTTTCGCCAACTATCGCAGGATCCATAACAGACGATGATGAAGACAGCGGATCTACTGCCGGATAAAGTCCCTGCTCTGAAAGAGACCTCTCAAGAGCAACTGTCGAATCAAGATGTCCGAATGTTGCAACGGGAGCGGGGTCAGTGTAATCGTCCGCAGGAACATAAACCGCCTGAACTGAGGTGATAGAACCCTTATAGGTCGAGGCTATTCTTTCCTGAAGTTCAGCCATCTCCGTTGCCAGTGTCGGTTGATATCCCACAGCCGACGGGATCCTTCCCATAAGCGCCGATACCTCGCTTCCCGCCTGAGCAAACCGGAATATATTATCAATAAACAAAAGAACATCCTGATGTTTCTTGTCCCTGAAATATTCTGCCATTGTTAATGCGGTAAGTGCCACACGAAGCCTGTTCGAAGGCGGTTCATTCATCTGTCCGTAAACCATCACCGCTTTTTCCAAAACTTTTGAGGATTTCATTTCATTCCAAAGATCATTACCTTCGCGCGACCTTTCTCCGACACCGGCGAAAACTGAATATCCTCCGTGCTCTTTTGCAACATTATGAATTAACTCCATAATAATAACTGTTTTCCCAACCCCAGCGCCTCCAAAAACAGCAACCTTGCCTCCTTTAACAAAGGGGCATATCAGGTCGATCACTTTTATTCCTGTTTCAAATACTTCAGGAGTGGTTTTTTGATCTTCCAAAAGAGGAGCGCTTCTATAAATCGGCCAAACCTCCCCGCCAGTGATCTTTTTTCCTTCATCAACTGTCTCACCAAGTACATTAAATATCCTTCCCAGAGTTTTTTCGCCAACAGGAACCGATACCGGTTTCTCTGTATCGATCACAGTCAAACCCCTTGAAAGTCCCTCGGTCGGTCCAAAAACCAAAGCACGGACGGATCCGTCTTGCGAGTGCTGCTGCACTTCCGCAACAAGATCCCCATCATCACCCTTAATAATGATCGCCGACTTGATCGCAGGCAGTACTTCAAATTTTACATCTACTACCGACCCGATTATTTGTGTAAGTATTCCTTTATTCATTTTGTTAACGAGGCAGATGCCGTTACTATATCCGATATCTCTGTCGTGATTGCCTGTTGCCTTATCTTGTTATATTGCAAATTCAAATTGTAAGACAAATTATCGGCATTGTCGGTCGCATTTTTCATCGCAACCATTCTGGCGCTGTGTTCCGATGCTTCGGATTCAAAGATTACATCTCTGACCTGAGTTTCAAGATAGAACGGAATGACCATATTCAAAAGTTCCGTTTCATCCGGTTCGTAAGTATATTTTGACCCGTTTTTAATATTCTTTTCTTCTTCAAAACCTGCCTTTTTGTTCCCGACTAAAGGCAATATCTGTTTTACTTTGGCTTCCTGATTCAAAGCAGATACAAAATCACTGTAAACGATATAGACACTGTCAATTCTTTTTTCCAAAAACTCGTCCATCGCGGATCTTGTTATATAAGTAACAGCCGACTCCTTCGGTTTTGCATCGGAAAAATCCGCCAAAAGTTCTCCGTGTTCCAATGAAAAAAATCTGCCCTTCTTGCCGACTGTAATAAAATAATTCGTACCATCTTTAAAATTTTCAAGAAAGCTTGAAATATGTCTTAACAAATTTGAATTCAGGCTTCCGCAAAGACCCCTATCGGAAGTGACTATGATAAACAAACGGTTGCCTGTAATTTTATCCTTTCTGAGAAGCGGTATCTCTTTTTCCGATACTTTCGAGTCTAGTCTTTGCATGAGTTCAAAGATCCTGTCCGCAAACGGTTTGGATGCTAAAGCTTTTTCCTGAGCTTTTTGGACCTTTGATGCCGCCACCATCTCCAATGCTTTTGATATTTTTTTGATATTTTTAACCGAAGATAGTCTTTTCTTTATCGCCTTTTGATTAGCCATATTTAATTCTTTTCTATAACAATATCTTTTTTGAATTCCGTCAACAAATCCATAAGTTCCTTTTCCGCACTTTCTTCAAACACCTTCTTCTCCTTTATATCTTTTAGTATTTTTGAGTGTTTTTCTCTTATAAATTTAATAAACTGGGTTTCCACCGTTTTCACTTCTTCAACAGGAACATCATCAAGTCCTCCTGAAGTGGCCAGATAGACATTAACAACCTCTTCTTCTACCGGCATAGGTTCATATTGCGGTTGTTTTAAGACCTCAATAATCCTTTTTCCGCGTTCGATCTTTTCTTTTGTAGACACATCAAGATCGGAAGAAAATTGCGCAAAGGTTGCCAGCTCCCAATACTGGGAAAGATCAAGTCTTAATTTTCCGGCAACTTTTTTCATAGCTTTGTTCTGCGCTGAACCTCCAACCCTTGAAACCGAAAGACCGACGTTTAAAGCAGGTCTGACACCTGCAAAAAAAAGATCGCTTTCAAGATATATCTGACCGTCCGTGATCGAAATCACATTTGTCGGAATGTAAGCCGATACGTCTCCGGATTGGGTCTCAATGATAGGAAGTGCTGTTAACGAACCCCCGCCGTTCTTCTCATTTAATCTGCATGCTCTCTCCAAAAGTCTTGAATGAAGATAAAAAACATCGCCGGGGTATGCTTCGCGTCCGGAAGGACGTTTTAAAAGAAGCGAGACCTCCCTGTACGCCCAAGCATGCTTGGAAAGATCGTCATAAACCACCAAAACATCCTTTCCTTTGTCCATAAAATATTCGCCGACAGTACATCCGACGTAGGGTGCAAGATACCGCATTGCAACCGAATCGGACGCAGAAGCGACAACCAGTATCGTGTTTTTCATTACATCAAAATCTTTTAGCTTTTGGATAATCTGCGCGATCTTCGAACGTTTCTGCCCTATGGCTACGTAAATGGATATTACTCCGGTGTCTTTTTGGTTAATTATCGTATCAATGGTCAATGCGGTTTTTCCGGTAGAACGATCTCCGATTATAAGTTCCCTCTGTCCCCTGCCGATCGGGATCATCGCATCTACCGCCTTTATACCCGTTTGAAGCGGAGTGTCAACAGATTTCCTTGCAACAATTCCAGGCGCAATCTTTTCTATTGGTAAAAATTTCTTATAATCAATTGGTTTTCCGGAATCCAATACTTGACCGAGCGGGTCGATTACCCTTCCTAAAAGATCTTCCCCCACACCCGTTTTCATAACTTCACCCGTTGTATAGCATTTGTCTCCCCTTTTCAACTTTTCAAAAAAATCTAAAACTAAAACCCCTACCTTTTTTTCCTCAAGATTCAACACCATTCCGGACACGTCATTATCGAATTTAACAACCTCTGCATTTTTTGCCGTATCAATTCCACTTACCCAGCAAACACCATCTGCCAGAGAAATTACGGTGCCCTCATCTCTTATTTTATAATCAGTATTTGACATAAGAACTGCTTTAAAGTTTTTGGTTAAAAATTGGCCGGTTAACTAAAATTCCCAATTATTGAATAACTTACGGAAAACTACACCATTTCACTTAATTTTCTTTTTATACTTAGATCCAATACCATGCTTTTATAAAGCAAAACAAATCCTCCTATCAGTGTTTTATCAACAGAAAAACGAAAATCCGCACTTTTTAAATCAAAGATCTGAAGTGCTTTATCTTTTATCTTTCTTCTTTGCTCTTCGTTTGTCTCAACTGAAGAAACAACTCCGATTATGGTAGGTGCAACTTTATTTTCGTCCATGCGGTTTACCTATTTTAGAAATCAAATTATCAAGAATTTTACTCTGTTCATCTTTCCCCAAATTTTCTATAAGGATCTCTTCCGCCATCTCTTTTGCCTGTATTCTAACCATTTTGTCCATTTCCAATTTAGTCTTTTGCATCTCTCTCTCGATCCTTCCTTCGGCTTCCTCCACCAATTCCTTGGATCTTATGTCTGCTTTCTTCATTTTTTCTTTCTGGTAAAGATCCATGTCTTTTTTGGCTTTATCTACCATCTCGGCCGTTTTCTTTTTTGCATCGGCAAGCATCTTTTCGTATTTTTTCTTCATTTCCTCTTCTTCCTTGACGATCTCAGTCTTTTTCTTTTCATATGCCTTATCCTCTTCTTCCTTCTTTTTAAGAAAAGCCATCATAGGTTTATATAAAACCTTCTTCAAAATAAGCATCAAAAGTAAAAAGTTTACTATCTGAACAACGACAGAAAAAAGATCTATTCCTAATTTTTCCATAATTTATTTATAGTTGGTTTCATAAATTTTGAGAATTTTTCTAAATTCGAGAAATTATTTTGAACTCAGATATATAAGCTGCGAAGCCTCAAAACCGAAAGGTTTTGATATAGCTTCTATACGAATTTAATAATTAGAGCAACCACCAAAGCGTAAATTGCCACTGCTTCGGCGAAGGCTATAGAAAGAATAAGGGTTGTGGTTATCTGGTTACCCGCCTCGGGATTTCTTCCGATCGCCTCCATTGCTCCCTTTCCTATAAGACCTATACCTATACCCGGTCCGATGGTTCCAAGACCTATTGCTAATGCCATTCCTAAATCTTTTAATTCCATATTTTACACCTTCTCCCTACTGGATGATCCCGATCTTATCGGAACATCTCAAGAGATCTTGTTAGATGTGCGTAAGCACCATCTAACCAAGATATACATCCCTGCTATTTTAATGATGTTCTTCCGTTGCGACAACTATGAAAATTGTTGTCAACATTGTAAAGACCAAAGCTTGTATCAAACCGACAAATATTTCAAGAATCAAAAAAGGTACCGGAATAATGAGAGGTATCAAAAACATCATTACCATAAGAAGCACCTCACCGGCAAATACATTTCCAAACAACCTGAATGAAAAAGACAATATCTTTGAAAATTCGGAGATCAATTCGAGTATTCCGACAAAACCGTTTATCGGATTTTTAAAATTGAAAAATTTTCCCAAATATTTTTTTCCTCCTAAAGCTTTTATAGACAGGATCTGCACCGTTACAACCGAGATCAAAGCCAAAGCTATAGTTATACTTAAACTGGCATTCGGACTACGAAGGAAAGGAACCAGCACTTTCTCACCATGGTGATACTCCCAAATCCCGATCGTACCAACCCCCGGAAGAAGACCGATCCAATTACCCAAAAGAATAAAAATAAAGAAAGTGAAAAGCAGAGGAAAAAGCTTCTCCGTTTTATCTCCCGATATTTGCCTTAAAAAATTATAAACACCTTCCGTTACTACCCTTATCCAAAGAGGAAGTTTTTTTCTGCCTTTTCCGGATCCAAAATAAGCTTTGACGGCAATGATGAGAAATACCACCATAACGACAACACTCGTCAATAGTGAATTCGTCACCGGAAATTC
>Ga0075823_110_pt1 | contig 18106 bp, 17 predicted proteins | sample RifGroD1_FD_68279 | JGI IMG/M metagenome (GOLD analysis project Ga0075823, IMG submission 68279) | Microgenomates (Woesebacteria) bacterium GW2011_GWD1_38_10
CTTTCTTGGAATGTTATCTCTTTCCTTCAGGAATATGATACCTCCCCATACGGTTGTTATTGTCATAGCCAGATACACGGCAGTTGCGATGGACGCGTTCCCAAGCTGAAATGCCTTATTTAAACCAAAAAACGCAAATGTTTCGATCGAAGCTGCGGTGATAATAATATACCAAGTGGTTGTTAAAGTGCTTTTTAGTTTCTCGACGGAATTTTTCCTGATCAGAAGCAGTATTAGAAATATTAAAGACTGGCTGAACATGGTTATGAATGTTGTTTGGGGAGGGGTCAGGTAGTTTCTTACCAGTAGGGCATTAATGGTCGATCCAAAAGCCACAAATATACTTCCCAGGGTCATAAAATGAACACCTTTATGCTTATGGAATTCGGTTTTGTAAAAAAGAAGAAGGAGACCCAGGAAAATGATCAACATTCCCGAAAATGATACTGTTGAAGGTTGTTCACCAAGAATATATATACCGAGAGGCACCATCCAAAGCATTCTCGAACGAGATATGATCATAGAAAGCGATACGTCCGTATTGGTTTGGGCGGCAAAAGAAAACAGAGTTCCTAGTGACCAAAAAACCGCCTGAATAATGACAAGTATAAGTAAATCTACTTTAAATTGAATGTTTGTAACCGGGAGAGAGAATTTGAAAGAGATCAAACTTATAGCCGATATATAAAGAAAAGAATATGCAAGGACGTTGCTTTTATCTTTGAGTGCGATCCTGTTCAACAATTTTTCGCTTGCAGAAGCAATGCCCGCTGTCAATGAAAGCCAAAACCACATAAAGTATATTATAGTCAAACAATCGAGACCCGAAAAGCGGGACGAGAGTTTTGGATATATAATCTCTAACGAAGAGTTTCAAACTCAAGTAAGAGGAGTATATAATTCATATGTAGTTTATTCCGAAAGCTTTTCGAATATGCATTTCTTAAAAGATATAAATATTAAAAATAATCTGATCATTATTACGATAACAATTATCACTTTTTGGGGATACTTGCTGTTTCTTAAATCACCATATTTTGAAATAGTCAGCTATTGGTCGCAGGAAAACCCCTTAAAATTCGTTTTGTATTTGTTTCTGTTTAAGATCATCGGCACTATCTGGCCTCCGTTAACGGGTGGTTTGGTAACATTGGGTGCAATTCCTTTTATCGGTTGGATTAACGCGTATTTGATAGATTTTGCGGGGAGTATAGTTGCGGGAATTATTGATTACCATTTGGGGAAAAAATATGGAGTGTGGGTTTTAAATAAACTCTTTGATAGAGGAGTTGTTGACAGAATATTAAAAATAAAAGTTAGAAAAAAACGTGAAATCGAAACGGTCTTTTTATACCGAGTTATTCTGGGATCAACAATTTTGGAAGGAATATATTATGGTTCCGGTGTTATCGGTGTAACTTTTAGAAATTTTATTATTGCATCAGTTCTGTCTCACATGGCTTTTGGTATTCCCCAATTTTATATTGTAAATAACATTATGAGCATGCAAAATTTACTTTTTAGCGGAATTTTGATGATACTTGGTATATGGCTTTTAATTAAATTGAAAAACCGTCATTTTGACGTTCTTAAATGAAAACAGCAATAGTATATGATCGGGTGAATAAGTTTGGTGGGGCGGAAAGGGTGCTTTTGGCACTACATAAACTGTTTCCCGACGCTCCGCTTTATACTTCCGTTTATTCTCCCGAAAAAGCCGGATGGGCCGGTGTTTTTCCAAAGGTAATACCAAGTTTTTTGCAAAAAATACCGGTTTTGAAAGATCATCATCAACTTCTTGGGTGGTTATCACCTATTGCTTATGAATCATTTTCATTTGACGGATACGACCTTGTGATATCCGTGACCTCTGAAGCCGCAAAAGGGATTTTGACAAAACCTCAAACCAAGCACATCTGCTACTGTTTGACCCCAACACGCTATTTATGGAGCGGGTATGATCTGTACCTGAAAGACAGACCGTCGGATCTGGGGTGGATACCATTTTACAAGTATCTGTCAAAACCTTTTCTGGCTTACACAAAACATTGGGATAAGATAGCCGCGCAGAGACCGGATATGATGATTGCAATATCTACCGAAGTACAAAATAGAATAAAAAAATATTATGAGAGAGAGTCAGAAATAATATATCCGCCGGTAAACACAAAAAAATTCGAAATCAGAAATCCGAAATTCGAAACAAATCATAAATTCCAAATTATAAATTCTAAACCAACCACCAATCACCAATCACCAATCACAAACTTCTATTTAATCGTTTCCCGACTTGAACCTTACAAAAAAGTTGATCTGGCGATCGAGGCGTTTATCAAAATGGGGAAAACGTTGGTGGTTGCGGGTACGGGAGGTCATGAGAAAAAGTATAAATCCAAGTACAAGTCGAATAATAATATTATTTTTACAGGTTTTATCAGCGACGGAGAAGTTGTTTCTTTAATGCAAAATGCTAAAGGATTCATTTATCCCCAAGAGGAAGATTTCGGTATAACGGCTGTAGAAGCCCAAGCTGCCGGATGTCCCGTAATTGCCTATAAGAAAGGCGGAGCACAAGACACTGTTATTGGCGGTAAAACAGGAGTATTTTTTGATGAACAAAATGTTGAAAGTTTGATTTTAGCAGTAAAAAGATTTGAAAAAATGAATTTTGACAAAAAAGTACTGCAGAAGAACGCGGAAAGATTTGTTACAGAGAGATTTAAAAAAGAAATTCTGGACTTAGTGAAAAAAAATGGTTAAGATAGACCTTACAATATGAAAGTTGTAATATTTTGCGGCGGGTACGGAACACGCTTTTGGCCGATAAGTAGAAAATCCACACCTAAGCAATTTGTCCCTTTTCTGAACGGGAAATCTTTTTTTCAATTAACCTATCAAAGATTCAGAAAACAATTTGCGCCTGAAGAAATATTCGTTTCAACCGAAGAAAACTATACTTCTTTCATCAGGAAACAAGCTCCTGAAGTTCCACGTCATAATATAATTTCTGAACCCGAAAGAAAGGATCTTTTAGCGGCATGTGGTTTGGCAACCGCCGTTGTTAATAAATATTTTCCAGGGGAATCTGTGCTGATTTCATGGGCAAAACATTTGATAGCGAGGGAGTCGGTTTTCCTTGATGCGGTTATGGCAGCCGGTGATTTTGCTGATAAAACCGGCCTTATTGTATCGGTGGATTCTAAACCTTCATACCCCAGTGTTCACAACGGTTGGGTGAGATTAGGTAAAAAAATTGGGAGAATTAATGAATTTAATATTCTTCAAATTGAAAAGCATGTAGAAAAACCCGAAAAAGAATTAGCTGAAAAATTATTCAAAGAAGGGGGTTGGCTTATTAATACTGGTTATCGCGTTTGGAAGACAGATGTTATGCTTTCTCATTACAAGAAGTTCCAACCTAAGATGTATGATAGTTTGATGGAAATCGTTGAAGCGTGGGGAACGAAGAAGCAGGATAAAGTATTGAAAGAAATTTACCATACACTTGATAAAGACTCGGTTGAATATGGAATTTTCGAAAAGTTGCCGGGGGATGTTCGAGCTACCATAGCTGCGGATATGGGATGGGAGGATGTCGGAATATCATGGGAACTTTTTTACAAATCACTAATAACACCAAAAAGAAAATCTATAATAGAAGGTGGTTGTGAGACTCAGTTGATCGATTCCGAAAATAACTTGATTATTGGTAGTAAAGGCAAAATGATTGCGGTAATTGGACTCTCTGACATCGCAGTGATCGATACGGCAGATGGATTGTTGGTGTGTAAGCTCGATCAGACTCAAAAAGTAAAGGATTTATACGCAAATTTGGAACACTATTACAAAGAATATACAAAGTGACCACTTTCGTGATCTATGAATTACGAGACCGTTAAACGAACGATAGATATTTTGGGCTCTATAGTTCTTCTTATTCTTTTTTCTCCAATAATGATCGGGACGGCAATTGCGATCAAGATAACCTCTCCGGGTCCTGTATTTGTTGAAAAAGAAAATGAACACATGCAAAGGCTTGGGAAAAACCGCAAGATGTTCAGGCTTTATAAATTCAGGTCGATGATGGTCAAGGCGGATGTTTTGGAAAGGACCGACCCTAGGTATAAAAAGGTTTATATTGAAAAAAGGAAAAGCGGTAATTACAAACCATTAAAAGATCCGCGTGTAACCAAAGTCGGGAAATTTATCCGGAAACATTCTATTGATGAGATGCCCCAGCTTATAAATGTTTTCAGGGGGGAAATGAGCATTGTTGGTCCGAGAGCATATTTACCGGATGAGCTTGAGGCTCAGCAAAAAAGATTTTCGGGAACGGAAAGATATGTGAAGGAAATGCTGACAGTAAAACCGGGAATTACCGGTTTCTGGCAGGTTAATGGCAGAAGCGAGGTCAATTTTGACAAGAGGATCGAGATGGATGCGTATTATGCACGGAAAAGATCTATGGTTTTTGATATTTTGATCATGCTTAAAACTCCATTTGTAATGATTTCAGGGAAAGGGGCGGTGTAAATTAGGCACCTGTTGGAAACAGAAAAACAAGGCACACAAAAAGGTTTAATACTTCTTTTCTAATAATATTTTATTGTGTAAGATTAGAGGGTGGAAAATATTCCAAAGATTACTCCAACAGGAAGTGATAATTTATCAGGAGATGTGTATAATGCAAAGGTTGCTGTTGATCAGACCTCTAATATGGAAACAGTTCTTATACCAAAAATTAACACGGGTGACAATATCGTAACCCAAAAAAAGAATACTGTTTCAGATAGTCCTGGGAAGATGAGACGGAAAAATAAAAAACTTAATAAGATACTTTTTGCGCTCTTTCTTCTTTTTCTCGTTGCATTGTCGATTATCGGTATTTTGTCATACAGTGTTTATAAAGACGCTTTGAAATTGAAAACCCAAGCAAATAGATTAAAAGATAGTTTCGCCCAAAAAGATCTTGATATTTCAAAAACCGAACTAACTAACCTAAAAAATGAGATAGGATCATTTGACAGGTCATACTCAAGACTTTCTTTTGTAAAAGCAGTTCCTGTAGTTAGCTCATATTATAAGGACGGAGAACATTTGATAAACGCTTCATTGTATGGAGTTGACGCAGGAGAACTGCTTTTAGATACAGTCAAGCCATATGCTGATATCCTTGGTTTTAAAGTTGCCGGACAGGAAAGTGCAAGTGTTGTAAGAACTGCGCAGGATAAAATTGATTTTGTTATAAAAACCATTCCCGATATAGTCCCGAAGATAGATGATCTATCTGAGAAGGTCGATCTACTGACAGCGGAGGTCGAAAATATCGACCCCGATAGATACCCTGAAGAATTTCGGGGGATAAAAGTCAGAGAGAACTTGGTGCGGGCTATAGAGCTATTGGAGACGACCAACGACCTGATTGTTGAAGGCAAACCACTTTTGGAAAAGTCGGATTATTTTTTGGGAGTGGAAAGCCCGAGAACATATATGGTTCTTTTCCAGAACGACAAAGAACTTCGTCCGACGGGTGGTTTTATAACGGCATACTCTATTGCAAGAGTTGATAAAGGCAGATTCGAACCGATAGCTTCTGATGATATTTACAATCTTGACGACCGTTATACGCCTTCGATAAAAGCACCCGAGCAATTCCCAAAATACCTGAAGGGTATTTATATTGCACTTAACCGCTTCCGGCTTCGCGATATGAACTGGTCACCTGATTTTGAGGTTTCTATGGACACATTTTCCAAAGAAGTGCAAAAGACGGGGATAGATAAGGTTGACGGGATCATTGCTGTCGATACGCAAATGCTGGTTTACCTTCTTGAAGTTTTGGGTAAAGTTAGTGTTCCCGGGTACGGAGATTTTTCTACCGAGATTGTTCCAGAATGTAAATGTCCCCAGGTTGTATATGAACTTGAAAGTTTTGCAGATCAGGAAGGCGCCGTTGTTTGGAGTGAAAATGAACCCGGCAAGATCGTTTTTGCACCGGAAAATTATGGTGCCAGAAAAAAAATAATCGGACCTTTAATGAACTCTATTCTATCGGCAACTTTGGGACAGCCGGATGAGAAAATGCCGGCTCTTTTTGAGGCAGCCATAAAATCCTTTACCGAGAAGCACGCTCTGTTTTACTTGTTCAATGATGAAGCCCAGTCCGCCGTAAAGGCGTTTGGAGTTGCCGGAGATGTAAAAGAATATGATGGAGATTATCTATATATCAACGATGCTAACTTGGGAGGAAGAAAATCAAATCTTTATGTTACTCAGGAAGTTGTGCAAGGTGTGGTTAAAAAGGATGGTTATATTGAAAAAACACTGGAGATCACATATAAAAATCCTGAAAAGCAGGATGGTTGGCTGAATTCCGTATTACCAAACTGGTTGAGAATTTATGTTCCAAAGGGAAGCGAAATTATAAGTACTGAAGGGCTGGAGAATGTTCAGGATACGTATGAAGAATTCGGAAAGACTGTCTTTGCGGGATATGTTGAAGTAAGGCCGTTGGGGGTTGCTAAAGCAATTATTAAGTACAAAGTGCCGGTTGTAATCGGTAAGGACTATAAACTTATGATACAAAAACAGCCGGGAAAAGATACTTCTTTGTATACATTAAATTACGGCAAAATATCTAATGAGTTTTTATTGAAAATAGATAAGGAGATTAGGATATAGCTAGGCACAAGGCACTAGCAAATAGGCATTAGAGTATGTCTCATCATTCATTCTCCACTGAGGGAATAATTTTATCAAGAAAAAATTACGGTGAGGCAGATCGGCTTCTGACAATATTTTCTAAACATTACGGAAAAATGTTCCTTTTGGCAAAAGGTGTAAGAAAACCAAAAAGCCGTAAAAGAGGACATATTGAGATATTTTCGCGTCTTAAGTATTCATTCACTAAAAATGATCATTTCATCATGATGAATGAGGCGGAGTTGATCGACCCATATGACAAGACACGGCTAAATTTGAGAAAGACCAGTCTGGCATACTATTTTATCGAGGTTGTCTCAAAGATCATTCAGGAAGACGAAAAACATGAAGATCTATATAAGATATTGGTAGGGTATTTGGAAAATATAAAGTCGACAGCAAAGTTAAGAAATTTAAGGTTGCAGTTTATATACGATGTTTTGATCACACTTGGTTATTGGCCGAGTGGAAAGGCTATGATAGACCCCGATAAAGTAATTGAGTCGGTGCTTGAACGTCAGATAAATTCTAAAAGGGTGGGAGAGAAGATGTTAAAATAAAATCCGAAATTCGAATATCGAAATTCGAAACAATAAATAAATTGAAAATATCTAATATTTAAACATTTTGTATTTTGTAAATGGAGATTTGTTTAGGGTTTCTTGCTTCGTATTTCGAGTTTGGACACAAGCACTTCAAATTTATTTGTGCATGAATTTTATTTACATCCAAGTATAATAAGTACTGATTAAGGAATGAAGAATATGTCAAATACCATAAAGTGTCCCCATTGCGACAAATCCTTTGAATTGACCGATGCTATTCGTCACCAGATCGAGGAGGAGGTGAAATCCGATATTTCCAAAAAACATCACCAAGAATTGGAAAAGGTTAGAAAAGATGCAGAAGTGAAGATCAAGAGTGAAATTGAAGAAAAGAAGAAACTTGAAATATTGGATCTTGAGAAGCAATTAGCAGAGAAAAGTGAGAAAGTTGAAGAACTTCGGGAAAATGAGTTAAAACTACGTGAAGACAGAAGAAAACTGGAAGAAAAAGAAAAGGAGTTGACGCTTGAAGTTCAACGTCAGTTGGATGAACAAAGGAAAAAGATCGAAGAGGAGGTGCTGGGACGTGCCGTTGAAGAACACAGATTGAAGGATTTTGAGAACGAAAAGAAGATATCCAGTTTACAACAGCAGTTGGAAGAAGCTTTAAGAAAATCCAAAGTTGGTTCTCAGCAATTGCAGGGAGAAATATTGGAGTTGGATATTGAGTCATTGCTGAGAGACGCATTTCCTTCTGATGAAATTGCGCCTGTCGAAAAAGGGATAAAAGGGGCAGATATCAGGCAGATAGTCAAAAGTCCAAAAGGTTTTTCAAGCGGGGTGATCTTGTGGGAAATAAAAAGAACTAAAGGTTGGACCGATTCGTGGATTGCCAAACTAAAGGAAGATTTGCGTTCGGAAAGGGCGAATGTTCCGGTAATTATATCTACAACCCTACCTAAGGGTCTGGAATCGGGGTTTGGTCTTCTTAATGGGGTTTGGGTCGTTTCGTTTACCTTAGTCTTACCGGTTGCTACAATAATCCGCAAGAATTTGCTCGATGTTGCTTTTGAGAAAGCGGTGTCTTCACATAAAGGCGGAAAGTCCGAAATATTGTACGACTATATTACTTCGCACGAGTTTCGTCAGCAAGTGGAAGCAATGATGGAGGTGTATCGTGAAATGCAGGACCAGATCGCTAAAGAAAAAGCCGCCTATGAAAAAATATGGAAAATGAGAGAGGGTCAGATGCAAAGATTAGTCTCGTCAACAGCAAATGTCGTCGGTTCAATTCAAGGAAGGGTGGGTCAAACAGCGCTTCCAATTAAAGGTTTGGAATTATTGGATGAGGGACATTAGAGTTTAGTTGTTGATAAGTTTTATTAATGCAAGCAGCTCGTTGCGTCGTGTGGAAACTAACCATACCAAATAAATTATCACACTTGGAAAAACCACGAAATTCTCCATGAATTTTCCCGTTTTTATTCTCAGACTTTCAAACGGTGGGAAACCGATCTTAAACGGTAGAGGAAAAAGAAGGGGTACACCTTCTTTTGTAAGCATATCGGCTGCGATGTGGGATATAAAACCTATGAGTATGCTGGCTATGACGATCTCCAAATTAACATAATTGGGGTTTAATATTCGCGGAACAATGAATTCCAATACTTTATATAAAATCCAAATTCCTAAAACAGAATGCGATATAGTCCGGTGTCTAAGCATCAGGTTGCGGAAGATCTTTCCGAACAGGTTTCCTGCAGGGAGCAAATCCCATAAACGGTTTGTTGCCTGATCCATATCGGGAATGAGGGCACCGATCGTGCATCCAATGAGACAGGATATTGAGGTGTTGATGTTTAAAGAATCGGGAGGGTAATAGGTAGCAACAGTTAACAATGAGGCAAAGGCAACCATGTCATGAGTTCTTGAAGTCATTGTTTAGAAATAATAGCATATTAGACTATTAAAATACTTCATATGGAAAATAATGTATTATACGGATTATAATTACCATTATGACGAATGATGCAGCATCGCTTATGGATAAGGTGACAGCGCTATGTAAAAGACGAGGATTTGTTTTTCCGGGTAGTGAGATATATGGCGGGTTGGCAAATACCTATGACTACGGTCCGTTAGGAACACTTCTTTTGAGAAACATTAAGAATTCGTGGTGGAACTTCTTTGTAGGCAGAAGATCTAATATCTATCCAATTGACTCAAATATATTAATGAATCCTAAAGTTTGGGAGGCTTCAGGTCATGTAGCCGGATTTACCGAAGCTTTGATAGACTGTAAAGCTTGCCGTTTCAGAACAAGGGGAGATCATTTAATTGGGGATTATTTTGCGGAAAAGGGTAAAACTGAAAATGTTGAAGGGTACCCTCTAAAAAAAATGGAGGAGATAATTAACCATGAAAAGATCCCCTGTCCGAAATGCAAGAAATTTGATTGGACAAAGCCGAGAGTTTTTAACAACCTTTTTGAAACGAGCATAGGAATAATTTCAGGTGATAAATCAATAGCATATCTTAGGGGTGAAACGGCTCAGGGAATGTTCGTGAATTTCAGGAATGTTTTAACTTCTATGTCCCCTAAATTGCCTTTCGGTTTAGCTCAAAGCGGACCTGCATTTCGAAATGAGATCACTCCAGGTAAATTTGTTTTCAGAACTTTGCAATTTTCCTTGAGTGAATTTGAGTATTACTTCGATCCTGAGAAAGATAAGTGGGAAAATGTGTTTGAATATTGGAGAGGTGAAATGTGGAAGTGGGCGGTTAAGGAGCTGGGAATAAAGGAAACCTCTTTAAGATGGCGTGCTCACACCGATGAGGAGCGGTCGTTTTATTCAAAAAGAACCGAGGATATAGAATATAATTTTCCTTGGGGTTATAAGGAATTGTATGGCTTGGCTTATAGAACAGACTATGATCTGAAAAACCATATGGAAAAATCCGGTGTTGATCTTCAATATACCGACTCCGCAACCGGCAGAAAATTCATTCCGCATGTTGTCGAACCAGCCTTTGGTATGGACAGATCATTTATGGTTGTATTATTCGACGCTTATTCCGAAGAGAATAAGGATGGGAAGGAAAGAATGGTTTTGAAATTGGATCCGAAAATTGCTCCCTATAAAGCGGCAGTTTTTCCTCTCCTCGCCAACAAACCTGAACTAATCGATAAAGCCCGCGCGATATACGATATGCTATATACAAAATACTCTTGTATTTGGGACGATCGTGGAAATATCGGCAAGCGCTACTTTGCTCAAGACGAGATAGGAACACCCTGGTGTATAACCGTAGATTTTGATACATTAAAAGATGATGCTGTAACGGTTCGTGACCGTGATACTGCGAAACAGGAAAGGATTGGGGTGGGAAAGTTGGAGGAGTACTTTTCCAGTAAACTGGAAAAGTAATTTCCAATATATACCAATTTCCAAATTCTAATAATTAAATGATGCGTCATACCAGCATAGTCCAGAATCTATGCCCGATATCTTTCTAATAGTTGAATAGTTTAATAATTTGATAGAATATTTTAAACAATGAAAAAGATATTTCCAATATTAATACTGATGTTCGGAATCGCCGCTGTCGTTGGTGTATTTTTTTACACAAAAAACAATGATGGCAAAAAAAATACGGAAGACGCCGAGTTTGATGATATAGCCCCTGAGGTTGCCATGGAGAAGCGTCCTGTGGTATTTCTGACCCCTTCGGAAGACGGACATTGGCTAACTTTAAAAATTCAAAAAATGTTGATCGACTCAGCCACACTTGATTATGAATTGACCTATAAATTACCGGATGGAAGAACACAGGGGGTTCCGGGAACGGTAAAATTAGCATCGAAGGACGATATTGAAAAAGAACTACTGTTGGGCTCTGAATCTTCGGGGAAGTTTAGATATGATGAAGGGGTGGAGCGGGGGAATGTGGTTTTGCGTTTTAGGGATGACAACGGAAAATTGGTTGCAAAATTTGAGACAGAGTTCTTTCTACAGTCGGGAAAAGCTGAGATCACTACGCCGGCCGGAACATATACTTTGGATAAACCAAACCAAGGAATGTTTTATGTCTCAATGGATACTATCGGATATCCCGGTGATTACTCCGGCGGTATTGATACAGCATTTGGGATATTCACAGCTTTGAACGGTAGTTCGGGTTCATTTGATGCAGGTGATATCCGTTTTTATGATGACGGGGAATGGGTGGAACTTAATGAAAACAAATCCTCCGACACCGGCTTCTTCCTCCTTCCCTCCTAATCACGCAATCCCTTAATCACTTAATCGCTTAATTCCCTTATCCCTTTATCCTTTTATCTCTTTATATCTTCATATCTTTATATCCTTATATCCTAATATCCTCCTACTGTCTTCGGGTTATTTTTGTATTGACACACCCGTGAAAATGTATAAGAATGGTGTAAAGTGGTGAAAAGTGGTAAATTGTAGATACAAATAAATCATGCTGATAGGACAGTATTTTTCAAGAATTACAGATAAAAACCGCATTTCACTACCGATAAAATATAGAAACGAACTTGGGAAGAAGCTGATCATAGCGAAATGGTACGAAGGATGTTGTGTGATCGTGTCGGTTGAAGATTGGAAAAAGTTACTTACGAAATTAACAGGAAGAGCAGAGATACTGACGAAGGCTGTACGCGACACAGACAGATTTATTTTAGGGTCTGCATTCGAACTCGATTTGGATGCGCAAGGAAGATTTGTAATACCCGGTAATTTGAAAGGTTATGCAGGACTTTCCGAAGACGTTACGTTTTTGGGACTGGGAGATCGCATAGAGCTTTGGGATACTGCCGTTTGGAATGAAAAGGAACAGACAGTTCAGGAAAATGCAGGACAGACATTAGAAGAAATGACAGCACTCAAGAATGTGAATATTGAATAATGAATAATGAATAATGGTGTAAGGGAAGATGGAAATATCATACATAAGCCAGTACTTTTGGAGGAGGTTTGCCAAGTGTTCGGTTCGTTTGCACTTTTAAATAATCAAGCTCAAAAAATTAAGCCGATCATAGTTGATGCCACGATAGGAGCTGGAGGCCATTCGGGAGAATTAATAAAGCGTGGAGCGTATGTTGTCGGGATGGATGCGGATCGTGAGATGGTCAAAATTGCAAGGGAAAATTTGAAAAAACTGACTTGCCTAACCGGGAATTATAATGATTTCTTCACGATCATAAACGACAACTTTGTCAATATTGAGCGTGCCCTAAAAGATCTGAAGATCGATATGGTCGATGGAATATTATTCGATCTGGGGATTAGTTCCTATCATTACACTTTTGACAGGGGTTTTTCCTTTCAGGATCCCGAATCACCGCTTGATATGCGTTTGTCCGGTGATCAGCAGGTAACAGGTGCAGATATCTTGAATGCGCTTCCTAAAAAGCAGTTGGCAGATATGTTTTTGAAAACGATGCCATACAGAAGGTCATTTGGGTTGAGTAAAGCAGTCCTTGAATATCGAAACGTCAAGAAGATCGAAAAAGTGGGGGATTTTCTGGAAATAATCGAAAAAGTTACACCTTTAACGTATAGAGAAAGAAGGAAGATCAGCAATTCTACGCTACCTTTTATGGCGTTGCGTATGGCGGTAAATTCTGAGCTTGAAAATTTAAAAATCGCTATTGATAGATCTTGGCATTTATTAAAACAAAACGGAGTGTTGGTGGTTATTAGTTTTCATTCAGGGGAAGATGCGGTAGTTAAAGAAAACTTTAATAATTTAACAAGGTCAGGTGAAGGTTTGGTCAGTGGGAAATTTGTAAGACCGGGTGAATTGGAGATTCGGGATAATCCAAGAGCAAGAAGTGCAAAATTACGTTTTATACAAAAGAAATGAAAGATAAATTGTTTAAAATCAAGGTGTTATTGGCAGCCGGTTTTTTTGTAGGTTTTATTGTTAATGGGATATTTATTACAATATATAACGTGGACAAATCGGTTAACATAGATGAAGTCGCGCTTGAGACAAAAAGGTGTGAGCTTGAAAATTCGCTCTTAAACGAAACGATAGTCACAAAAGATTCTTTAACGGCTTTTTCTGAAATAGCCCAAGATTTTGGTTTTGAATTAGCTTCAAAGATCATATACCTCGATCAGGCGGAGACGGTGGCCCAGGTTCGTTAATATGCATTACAGGATAATTTTTATTTATATCTTTACCTATATAGGTTTTATTCTTCTTACATTTAGATTTTTCTACTGGCAAATTATTAGATCGGAGGAACTGTCCGCAATGGTCAGGCCACAATATGAAAGGAATGTTGTCGAATCAGCAGGCAGAGGAAGAATATTTTCGGCAAACGGATCGATCTTGGTTGGACAGGCGGATTCCTGGAATTTATTTGCCGAACCAAAAAGAATAGATGATCCAAAAGAAACATCTTCAGTGTTGGCCGAATTGTTAGCCGAAGAAGCAGGCGACCGTAAATTGATCAAAGAAGAAGGGTTACGGATATATTCTTTGATATCGGAGAGTGATAAAAGCTGGGTTCCTATCAAAAAAAGACTTACTACCGAGGTTAAAAAACGAATAGACGAAAAAGGCCTTTCGGGCATCGGTTTTGATAAGGATGAGGTAAGAAAATACCCTGAGGCTTCTATGGCAGCACACCTTATTGGATTTTTAGGTAAAGATCAGGATGATCGCAATATAGGCTATTTTGGTTTGGAGGGATATTATAATGAGACTTTGACATCTTCTTCCGGTATTCATAAAGCTGAGACTGATGTAAGAGGATCACCGATCCTTTTCGGAATAAGTAAAAAATCTCTATCTTATTCAGGTACCGATCTGAATACATATATCGATAGAGGCATACAGTTGATCGTTGAAGCCGAATTGCGTAAAGGTGTAGAAAAGTATGGAGCGCTGAGTGGATCGGTTGTGGTAATGAACCCAAAAAATGGAGGAATACTGGCAATGAGTTCTTATCCGACATACATTCCGGAAACTTATTGGGAATATTCTAACGAACTATTTTTAAATCCCGTAATTTCGGCATCCTTTGAACCGGGTTCGGTTTTTAAGGTGGTAACTATGGCTGCTGCCTTGGATTTGGGGGTTGTTGGTCCGGATACAAGATGTGATGCTTGTTCGGGTCCTTTAACAGTAGGGGGATACCAGATACATACTTGGAACGATCAGTACTATCCCAATTCTACAATGACCGATGTAATTGTTCACTCCGATAACGTAGGAATGTCGTATGTTGCAAAAAAGCTCGGAATTGAAAAAAATGTAGAATATTTGGATAAATTTGGTATAGGTAGGAAAACGGAGATAGATCTTCAGGGGGAAACCAATGCTGCATTGAGATCTTTGAAAAATTGGTCCGAGGTTGATCTTGTCACATCGAGTTTTGGTCAGGGAATTGCAGTTACGCCTATACAATTGCTTTCAGCAATTAATGTGATAGCCAACGATGGCCTTTTTGTTAAACCGGTAGTGGTAAAAGAATTTGTAATCGGCGATAAGGCATATATGTCAAATAATAGGGATCAGGGTATTAGGATAATTTCGGAAAAAGCTTCACATGAAGTTAAGCTGATGATGGTTGAAGCGGCAAAATACGGAGAGTCCAAGTGGACATATAAACAAGGTTTCGGGGTAGCAGGAAAAACGGGAACGGCTCAAATACCAATTGCGGGACATTATGATGAAGAAAAGACGGTTGCTAGTTTTATTGGTTTTGCACCGCATTATGATCCGAAATTTATAATGCTTGTAACGCTCAGAGAACCCAAAAGTTCACCCTGGGCTTCCGAAACAGCCGCTCCTATGTGGTATAAGATCGCAGAAAAATTATTTTTACATTTTGGTATCATTCCCGAGAAATAGTATAATATCTATTGTGGATATAAAAATTAAAGGCGGGCAGAGATTATCAGGAACGGTCATTCCTTCAGGAAGCAAAAATTCTGCAGTTGCTATCATACCGGCAACAATAATGTTCGAAGTACCCGTAACTTTAAACAATGTTCCGGACATTACCGATGTAAATAAGTTGGTTGATATATTGAAAAAGTTAGGGGGAAAAATATTATGGAACAAAGAAAAAAGGGAAATGGTAATCGACAACACAAGTCTATCTTTTGAAAAGGTATCGAAAGAAGATTGGAGTGCTATGCGGGGAACATCTCTTTTGTGGGGACCGATGCTGGCAAGGTTTGGAAAAGTAGAATTCGGAGGACTTCCGGGAGGTTGCACTTTAGGGTTTCGGACCCTGGCGCCACACTATAAAGCATTTCAAGATCTTGGAGTTGCGGTTGAGGAAGACAGTAAAGGAATAGTGATGAACGCATCAAAAGCTAAGGCAGGTTCTATTTGGCTTCGCGAAATGAGTCCGACAGCTACAGAAAATGCAATAATGTTTGCCCTCACTTTGGATGGTAATACTCAAATCCACGGAGCCGCTTCGGAACCCCAAGTTCAGGATTTATGCTTATTTTTAAATCAGGCCGGAGCCGGAATATCCGGTGTCGGGTCAAGCATTATTAATGTTGAAGGAGGAAAAAATTTTAGAAAGGTAAGCTATACACTTTTTAGCGATCATTATGAAATTGCTACATTTCTTGCAATGGGCGCAATTACCGGAGGTAAAGTAGAGGTGTTAAATTCACAACCCGAGCTTTTTAAACACATCAACTATATTTTTTCAAGATTTGGTGTTGAAATTAAATATGAAGGTAATACAGCTATTGTAGAAGCCGGACAGAAGATCAGGATCGTTCCCGAAGAAGAAACCCGTAATTTTTTAAGTGTCAAAGCACAACCTTGGCCATCTCTTCCTGTTGATCTTTTGCCGATGTTTGTCCCGATCTCCCTCAAAGCAGAAAGCGGAGTGACACTGTTTCATAATTGGATGTATGACGCCGGTCTGTTCTGGACAAGTGAGCTAACAAAACTTGGTGCAAATGTAATTATGTGCGATCCTCACCGGATAATTACGGTTGCGGGTGGTAATTTGAGAGGTTCTGTTTTGGAAGCCCCCTATATTATCAGGGCTGTTGTTGCAATGGTCATGGCTGCCATGATTGCAGAGGGTGAATCGGTAATTTTAAACGCAGATGCATTATATAGAGGACACCCTCATTTTTCTGAAAATCTTCAAAAATTGGGAGCAAAAATTGAAGAGGTAAAATGAAAACACAAGACATTGTAAAACTCCTTCGGCAGTCCGGATTGCTTATAAGTTCAAAAATTCAAAAAAATGACAATATTGCCGGTGTTGCCGATAATTCCCGCAAGGTAAAAAAGGGGAATGTCTTTGTTGCCATAAAAGGTTTTACTGTTGATGGTAATGATTATATAAAATCTGCAATACTTCAGGGTGCCAATCTTTTGGTCAGTGAGAAAAATCATAAAAAAATGATTTTTGGGGAAACGGGATATATACGAGTCAAAGATGCCAGAAAAGCATTGTCTTTGATCGCTGCTTATAGGTATGGGTTTCCTTCAAAGAAATTAAAAATTATCGGAGTAACAGGGACGAAAGGAAAAACAACTACTGTACATATCATACATCATATTATGCAGACCCTCGGGTATAAAGTTGGGATGGTATCCTCCATAAAAGCAGTAATAAAAAACAGGGAGTACGATACAGGGGCGCATGTAACAAATCCCGGAGTGATCGAAATACAAAAACTGCTTTCGGAAATGGTAAGGGCAGGATGTGAATATGCGGTTTTGGAAGTAAGCAGCCACGGAATTGACCAAGAACGGATCTCCGGCATTCAATTTGAAGTTACGGTTTTAACAAATATTTATCCTGAACACCTTGATTATCATAAAACGTTTAAAAATTATAAACAGGTGAAAATGAAGTTTATAAAATCCGGTAAGCACCAAGTAATTTCTCCGAAAAAAACAAATTTGAATATTCTTCCGGGAGAATTCAATAATATTAACGTTGAAGCGTCAATAAAAGCGGTTTCACACTTTGGTATTTCCAAAAATAAAGCCCTTACCACACTTTCGGCTTTCAAATTACCTGAAGGAAGGTTGGAGGAATTGGTTGAAAATCAACCCTTCAGGGTGGTAATAGATTTTGCACACACACCCGATTCTTTAGAAAAAGCATTAAAATATTTACGAAAGGAAACCTCGGGAAGATTGATATCTGTTTTTGGGTGTGCAGGGGAACGCGACCGGTTCAAGCGGCCGATAATGGGTGGAATTTCTGCAAAGTTGGCAGATATCAGTATAATTACATCTGAAGATCCAAGGAGCGAAAATATTAACCAAATTATTGACAGCATCTCGGACGGTGCCATAAGTTGTAAAGCAAGGGAATTTACTTTACAGAATTATAAAGCTGTTTTACGGAATTGCGATACAAAATTTGGGAATTCGAAGTTCATAAAAATTCCCGATAGAAAAAAAGCAATTGAGTTTGCAATAACTAAAGTTGCACAAAAAGACGACACAGTGGCATTTTTTGGAAAGGGACATGAGAAAACGATGAATTTAGATGGGATTCATGAAACCCCTTGGTCAGACATTGAAGTTGTGAGAGAATATATAAAGAAATTAATTTGATATGAAAAATCAAATAGTCATATTAGCCGCAGGTGATTCCAGCCGATTTTATCCGTTTAATGGGGTGCACAAAAGCTTATTTCAAATTGCAGGTAAACCCCTACTTAAACATACCTTAGATAACGTAGGAAAACTGAAAGATTTTGAGATAATTTTAGTCTTGAGCCGGAAAAATCAAAAAGTTGAAAGAGAAATATTAGAAAATATGTCTATCGGGAATGGTGTCAGGATAATATATCAAAAAAATTCATTAGGACAAGGAG
>Ga0075823_113_pt1 | contig 16351 bp, 18 predicted proteins | sample RifGroD1_FD_68279 | JGI IMG/M metagenome (GOLD analysis project Ga0075823, IMG submission 68279) | Microgenomates (Woesebacteria) bacterium GW2011_GWD1_38_10
AGGTGGAGAACTTGGCGATTGAGCGGGCCAAAAAACTTTTTAAGGTGCCGCATGTTAACGTTCAGCCGTATTCTGGCAGCCCCGCTAATTTAGCGGTTTATATTGCAGTTTGCAAGCCGGGCGACACTGTTATGGGGCAGAGTTTGCCCGACGGCGGCCATTTAACTCATGGCTGGAAAGCAAGCGCCACGGCGATGTTTTATAATCCTGTGCAATACCATGTTAAAAGCGACGGTTATCTTGATATCGAGGAAATCGAAAGAATGGCGATTGAGCACAAACCCAAGTTAATTTGGATCGGCGCCACGGCCTATGTGCGTGAATTTCCTTTTGAACAACTTGGTAAAATTGCCGATAGAGTCGGTGCGTATTTGGCTGCCGATACTTCGCATATTAGCGGATTAATCATTGCCGGTGCGCATAAGAGTCCGGTAGAATATGCGCATATCATCACTACGACGACTCATAAAACTTTACGTGGTCCTCGGGGGGCGATGATTATGGTGACTGCGAAGGGTTTGAAAAAAGATCCGGATTTAGCCAAAAAAATTGACCAAGCGGTATTCCCGGGTTTGCAGGGTGGACCACATCTTCATACAATTGCGGGAATAGCGGTGTCCCTTCGACAGGCTCAGGGCAAACCCTTTAAGAAGTATGCAATCCAGACTGTCAAAAATGCTCAAACCTTAGCTAAATACTTTATAGAGAAAGGATTGGATGTAGTTTCGGGTGGAACGGATAAGCACTTGGTTTTAATTGATCTTCGTAAAAATAATACCAATGGCTGGGTTGTTGCATGGGCATTGGAGAAAGCAGGGATCATTGTCAACAGAAATACTGTCCCTAACGAAAGCGCAACTCCTTTTTACCCATCCGGGCTGCGAATGGGAACACCTGCATTAACAGTCAGAGGAATGAAGGAGAAGGAAATGAAAATAATAGGTGCTTGGATATGCAAGGTTATCGGAGAATATTCCGGTATTTCTATTCCTGCGGATAAAGCGGAAAGGAAAAAGTTTATCGTGGATTTTTATAAAAAGATTGGAAAAGACAAATTGTTAAAAAATATAAATTCCCAGGTCAAATCCCTCTGCTCCAAATTTTCCACACCCTAATTTCTGGCTTCTATCTTTGGGTTTTAAGCTATATACAATATACGATATACCATATACCGCTCCAGCAGTGCTAAAATACCTCCATATGCCATACGTTTTTGACGGGAGAAAGTACGCAGTTGAAAAAGAAGAGATTCTTAAAAACAAGGTGATCGCTCTAAAACAAAAAGGAATTATTCCGAAGCTTGTATCGATTATTGTAGGCAGTGATCCCGGAAGTGTTCTTTACCAAAATCTGAAAAAGAAAGCAGCCGAAAGAGTAGGAGCAGAGATGAATATTATAAGATTAGGTTCGGATTTAAAAACAAAAGAGATACAAGAGATTATTGGATCATTAAACAGGGACACGTCGGTTCATGGAATTATGATACAAATGCCCTTGCCTGACACTTTTACAAAAGAGAATAGAGAGGAAATAGTAAATTTGATTGAGAGATCCAAGGATGTTGACGGATTAAGAAAAGACAGTCCATATCTTCATCCGACTTCAAAGGCCGTCCTTGAAGTTCTTGACTACGCACTTGATATTGTGCGACCACCTTGCAAGGAGAGAACCTGCAAGGGGTGTGTTGTAGGAGCAACGGGAATGGTGGGAGGACCTCTTACAAAAGAATTAAGAATAATGAATAATGAATTAAGGGACGAGGGTGCGGAAGGTTGTCGTTCTGGTGAGCTTACACGACTCCGGAATCTGCAGTTTGAGATATTGGAAGCCGATAGTAAAACATCAAATCTGTCACAATTAACAGGATCGGCCGATGTAGTAATAAGCTGCTGCGGGGTTCCCGGGATCATAAAAGAGGATATGGTGAAGGAAGGTGCGGTTTTAATTGATGTAGGCGCACCGGTTGGGGATATTGATAAAAAGTCTTACGAAAAAGCAAGCTTCGTTTCCCCGGTACCTGGCGGTATTGGCCCAGTTACAATCGGTTGTTTGTTGGAGAATCTAACAAAACCGCTTACATAAATTTACATCATATATAATATAGGATATAATATTCAGATGACAGAAATTTTACCGCATTGCTCCGAAAAGGTGATTCAGCCAAGAATGCAGTGGAATTTGGTGAATAAATTGGCAAAAGATATTTCGTTTGGGGCGAAGGAGGGGGGAATTGAGCCGTCTCAAATTGTATTTGTGGGTGGTTTTGCAGCGTTTTTACATGCAAAGATGGCAATTGGGAATAAGGCGGTTAATAAATGGAGGGGAACGGAGGATGTCGATATGGTAATTACAGAAAGGGGAGGGACAGGAAAGATCCTGGCAGCACTCCAAAAATCAAACGAATTTCAATTTATTGATTCTGCACCTTCCCATTTTGTAAATAAACAAACGTGGAGAGTTCAAAATAAACCACAGGGATATTTGACTGAACCCGATAGGTCTACGGACGTTGATGTCTATTTTCTGGATAATAAAGCAAATAAAGTTATATTTAATGATAGGAAAATATCACCATATCCTGATAAATTTATTGCAAATAAGGTAGAGCTGGTTAATTTTTCCAGAGGGCTAAAAAAATCAAGTATTGCAATTCCATCTGTTGAAGATTGTTTAATTATGAAGCTTGATGTTGCAAGGGTGAGCGATAAATTAAGAGAAAAAGATATATACGATATTATTTCGCTTTTTACAGTTGCGGAGAAGAGGGGAATAAAGGAGTCCGATTTGTTAAGAACAATTTATGATAATACTCCGGAGAGTGACAGGCAAAAAATAAAAGGTGAATTATTAAAAATCTTCTCAGGTTTAACCAAGTGTTACCAAGACGACCCAATTGCTGTTGAAGGGAGGGTTTTTCTACCATCAAATGTTTATGTCAAAAGCTGCAGAGACGTTCTAAACAAGTTTGTGTGATCGGGTAAATGAATCGTAAGTCTTGTACAATGGCAATATTTTTGTTAATATAGTCTTTGTTTACATACGCATACTGGGAGCTTGTTCCTGAAAGACTTCACCGTCTTCGCTCCGAGTAGAGGCTTGCCCCGCAGAAATGCAGTACTAGCCGTATTTGAATAGAATTGAAAAGGGAGTACTAAATGCGGGTGCGGGATTAAGGAACATTTTCATAAATATGACGAGTAATATTTCATTGGAAAAGTTGATACAGGGGGGTGCCCATTTTGGTCATCAGGTCCGTCGTTGGAATCCGAAGATGGAGGAGTATATTTACGGGCAACAGAAAAATATTCATCTTTTTGATCTTATAAAAACCAAAGCACTTCTTGAAGAAGCCTTGGCTGTGATCAAAAAGACTTCCAAAGAAGGGAAAAATATACTGATTGTAGGAACCAAAAAACAGATCAAGGATAAGATAAGAGATGTTTCTAATGAATGCGGTATCTATTATGTTAATGAAAGATGGCTTGGGGGAACTTTGACCAATTTTGAACAAATAAAAAAGTCTTCCCTTAAGCTTGAGAAGATGAGAATAGCTATGGCTTCAGGAGAATACGACAAACATACAAAAAAAGAGAAACTTCTGATCGAACGTGAGATCCAAAGGCTTGAAAGGTATTTTTCCGGAATTAAAGGAATGGATGCTACACCCGATCTTTTGATCATATTCGATATAAGAAAAGAAAAAGGTGCCGTTAAAGAAGCCAATTTCAAAGAAGTTGAAACCATTGCAATAGTTGATACCAATTGCGATCCAACCCCTATAGACCATCCGATCCCCATGAATGACGATGCCAAAAAAGCTCTTGAATATGTGCTTGATCTTATGAAGGAAGCGATACTTGAGGGGAGGGGAAAAGTTACACAAGTGAAGGAAGTAAAAAAAAGTGATATAGCGATTAAGAAACCAATAACCAAGTAATAAAATAACTATGTACAAAATTTCCGTTGATCAAATAAAGAAACTTAGGGAAGAAACCGGCGCGCCTGTTATACGCGTAAAGAAAGTATTGGAGGAACAAAAGGGAGATGAAAAGAAAGCCGTTAAAATATTAATGAGCGAAGGTTTTGAAAAGGCCGCAAAAAGAGCCGAGCGTGAAACAAGATCCGGTATTTTGTCTTCCTACTCTCATCATACGCAAAAAGTTGTTGGTGTTGCTGAAGTTTTTTGCGAGACGGATTTTGTGGCCAGAAACGAACTTTTCCAGAATCTTGGAAAAGAACTGGCTATGCAGGTTGCTTCGATGGGCGAGAAAGACTTTGAAAAGCAGGATTTTATTAAAGACCCGTCTAAAAAGATTTCCGATCTTGTTAAAGACGTGATCGCTAAGACCGGGGAGAATTGCAAAATCGGAAGAGTGATGCAAATAGAGTTGGGAAAGGATAATAAATAAGTACTAATAATTCTAATTTCAAATGTTCACCAATTCTCAATATGGCATTTGATATTTGGTATAGGAAATTGTTATTATTACATAATGGTTTAGGATTTCGATATTCGGATTTCGAATTTTAATTAGTATGGATGAATCTTCTATCCGCTCCAAGATGGCACAGGTTTTTTCTATGGTGCAATCCGATCTTGGTTCACTCCGCACCGGAAAAGCAAGTGCAGCACTCGTTGACGATCTTGCAGTTATGGTTTATGGAGGACAGCAAAAACTAAAGATAAAAGAATTAGCAGGAGTATCTTCTCCCGACCATGAAACGTTAATAATTGAGCCGTGGGATAAGTCTATCATCGGAGAGATCAGGCAAGGTATCCTTTCCGCCAACATAGGAATGAATCCATCGATCAATGGGCAGATAATTCGGATCTCTTTTCCTCCAATGACGACTGAAGACAGAGAAAAATATACTAAATTATTGGCAACGAAACTTGAAAGTGGAAGAGTAATGATCCGTCAGGTAAGGCAGGAGGGAATGCATGATATAAAAAAGGCGTTTGAAGAAAAAACTCTTTCCGAAGATGAAAAATTTGCTGAAGAAAAAAAGCTTCAGGAGATAACTGACGAATTTGTCGAAAAAATTAATGTAATGGGGGAGAAAAAGAAAGAGGAACTTCTACAGATCTAAATAAGCAATAAATATTTTAAACCTCCTAAAATTTCAAGTACCAAGCAATTAGAAAATATAAAAGTAAAAAAATTGTCACTTTTGAATATAATTTGTTTGGAAGTTTGAATTCTTGGATATTTGGAGATTATTGTGGATATGTTACACTCATAAAGTATGATTTTATCGGTATTTACATTTATTATTGTTTTGTCGGTTCTTGTTCTTGTACACGAGCTGGGACACTTTATCGTTGCAAGAAAGAACGGTATTTGGGTAGAAGAATTTGGGATTGGATACCCGCCAAGAATTTGGGGAAAACAGGTCGGAGAGACTTTATACTCTATCAATTTGCTGCCGTTAGGCGGTTTTGTCAGACTTCACGGCGAGCAAACGGAAGATGGGGTCACAAAACCCGATAGAGCATTTATTAATAAAAGTAAGAAAGCCAGATTTGCGGTTCTGTCCGCGGGAGTCATAATGAATTTTTTGTTAGCTGTGGTTTGTTTTGCAATATTCTACAGTTTTTCGGGGGTCCCTAAAGAAACGGATAAAGTTATCATATCAGGTGTTGTGACGGATGCGCCGGCGGATAATGCAGGCATCAAACCTTCTGATGTTATTTTGTCGGTCGATGGTGTTTTGATCAACACGCTTGACGAATTTTCAAGTCTAATTGGCGAAAGCAAGGGTAGAGAGATAGTACTTGAGGTACTGGATAGTGATGGGGAAAAAAGATCGGTCAAAATGGTACCCAGGGTAGATGTTCCCAAGGATGAAGGACCTTTAGGAGTGCTAATCACACAAACGGAAATATACTTTCCCCCTGTATGGCAAAGACCGTTTATAGGAGTTTATTATGGCTTTAAGGACGCGTTTTTTTGGGGTAAGCAAGTTTTTGTCGGACTTTATACAATGATGTCCGGTTTGGTAAGGGGATCAGTGCCCGAAGACATTGCCGGACCTGTAGGCATTTATGCTATGACATCAGAGATCGCAAAAGTCGGTATTTTACCTTTGATTAATTTTTTGGGAATTTTTTCTGTTAATTTAGCGGTAGTTAATTTTCTTCCTATCCCCGCGCTTGATGGAGGCAGATTCCTATTTATTGTTCTGGAGAAACTCTTGGGAAGAAAGATCCTTCCAAAAGCAGAAGCCGCAATTCATGGAGCAGGTATGGCTTTGCTTTTGCTCTTGATGCTTGTAATAACATTTGTTGAAGTTAAAAGGCTTATTATCGCAGGTAGTCTTCAGGGATTTTTAGAAAGTACATTAAAGTAGATTTTACTGGTATAATGATCGTATCCTATGCTTCAATCTCAACTTTTCCCTAAAACCAAAAAGGAATCGCCTAAAGATGCGGTAAGTATAAATCACAAACTTCTTGTAAGGGCAGGTTTTATTGATCAGCTGATGGCAGGGTCGTGGACTCTTTTACCTCTCGGCTGGCGGGTTATTAATAAGATCATTGGGATAATTCGTGAGGAAATGAACGCGATCGGCGGGCAGGAGCTTTTAATGCCTTTGATGCACCCGAAGGAAATTTGGAACGAAACAGGACGTTGGGAATCGGCAAAAGAAGTGATGTATCAGCTGACAGATGCACGCAAGAAAGAATTTGCGTTGTCTTTCACCCATGAAGAGATAGTTATGGATCTTTTAAGAAAACATGTTAATTCGTATAACGACCTACCTGTCGCGATGTATCACTTTTCCACAAAGTTCAGGAATGAACTCCGACCCACAGGAGGGATCTTAAGAGGAAGAGAGTTTTTAATGAAGGACCTATATAGCGCTCATCAAACAGAGGAAGATATGAATGATTATTACGAAAAAGTATCTGATGCCTATATAAAGATATTTAATAGGATCGGTTTTGATTCTTATATAACAGAAGCGGCAGGGGGAGTTTTTACCGAAAATAGAACCCGTGAATTTCAGGTTGTTGCGGAAGCCGGTGAAGATACGATCTATATAAAAAAAGATACAAAAAAAGCTCTGAATAAGGAAGTGTTTGAGGGGAATTTGGATGATTATGAAGAAAAAAGGTCGATCGAAGTGGGAAATATTTTTCCTTTTGGTGACAAGAAATACTCCGAGAAAATGAACGTTACCTATCAGGACCGTGATGGTCAGAGCAAACTGGTTTATTTTGCAAGTTACGGCATCGGGGTAACAAGACTTTTAGGTACTGCTGTCGAGGTTTTTCATGACGAACGGGGTATTATCTGGCCGAAAAGTATTGCGCCGTATCAGGTTCACTTGATTGAACTGAAGAAAGAAAGAAATGAAGAAATAAAGAAAAAAGCGGAGGAGATTTATGATAAATTACAAAATGCGGGGGTTGAGATTCTCTGGGATGATAGAGAAGTTATGGCGGGAGAAAAGTTTGCGGACGCGGACCTTATCGGCATTCCGGTAAGATTGGTTGTGTCGGAAAAATCGGGAGATAAGATCGAATGGAAAGAAAGAAACTCTGATAAGACGGAATTATTGCAGTTAGATGAAGTTATAGAAAGAATGTGTACGAGAGAGAAATGAATTATTGAATAACTATAAAACTATTTAACAATTTAGTAATTTAATAATTTAATATATTACTCACTGATGGATAAATTAAATAAAAACGGAAAGTCGTTACTTCAAACTAAGAAAATAAAACTTGTAGTTGTTGGTGGCGGAACGGGAACTTTTACCGTATTAACCGGACTTAAAAAACACCCACAGCTGGATTTGTCCGTGATTGTTTCGATGATGGACGATGGCGGAAGTAATCGTGTCATCAGGGACGAATTCGGGCTTTTACCAACATCTGATATCAGACAGTGCATAGTTGCCCTTTCTGAAGAAAACCCGGGCGATCTACTGCGAAAACTTTTTACATACAGGTTTAACGCTGGAACAGGAATTGCCGGGATGACATTCGGTAATTTGTTTATGGCAGCTTTAGCTGATATATACGGTGACCAGAAAACTGCGATTGCCAAGACATGTGAATTTCTTGATGTTAGCGGAAATATAATTCCGGTAACTTATGACAAGTGTTATCTTGTTGCCCGATATTCAAGCGGCAAACAGGTGATGGGTGAGCACGACATTGACGAGCCGAGCGAGGGTGTTGCGAAATATAGAATTGTCGAGCTGGAAGTTTTTCCCCAGGCAAAAGCCAATCCGGATGCAAGTTCGGCATTATTATCGGCTGATTATATCGTTTTTGGACCGGGAGATCTCTATACGAGCATTCTTCCGAATGTTGTTGTCCCCGGAATTTCGGAGGCACTTAAAAATTCCCGCGCCAAGAAAATATTTGTTTTAAATCTCATGACAAAGTATGGTCAAACGGATCGATTTACAACAGGCAAATTTTTGAGTGAACTGGAAAAGTATGCGGGGGAAGGGGTAATAGATTATTGTTTGACCAACAAAAGTAAAGATTTCCCTAAAGGAATTCTCGAAAGATATGAAGCCGAAAAGGCGTATCTGGTGAAGGACGACCTGGTCGAAAGTGAAAAATTAAGAATTGTCAGATCAGATTTCATTTCAAGTGAAGTTTACGAAAAATCTTTGAGTGACAAAATTAAAAGAAGTCTCATCCGTCACGACCCCGATAAACTTGCAAGAGCGATAATGTCAATTATTAATGGTTGATTATCGATTATTTAAATATTAATCTTCAACCCCCTTTCCCCCTTGCCACTGTTTACTCCTGCCCTTATACTTATTTTCAGAATTAGAAATTAGAAAATTGAAAATATTAGCCTATGGATGATTGTATGTTTTGCAGGATCGTGAAGGGTGATGAACAGGCGAATGTTGAAAAAGAAACCGATAGGGTTATTGTAGTTCAGGATGCCAGACCCATTGCACCGATCCATTTGTTAATAATACCTAAACAGCACATTAAAGACATTCGTGATGCCGAGCCCTACTTGTGGGATGACGTAAGAAAAGTTGTTAACGATATTTCAAAAGAAAGAAAATTAACCGGTTTTAGGATAACAACAAATGCAGGCGATGCCGCAATGATGCCCCATATGGTGATTCATATGCTTGCAGGAATTACCAGTGACAGATCCATTTGAAAGTGTGCTAAAATCTTCTAACCAATGGACAAGAATTGCGTTTTTTGTAAGATCGTAGCAAGGGAATTGCCGTGCCATAAGATATGGGAGGATGATGATCACTTGGCTTTCCTTTCCATATTCCCCAATACGGATGGATTTACGGTTGTTACTTCGAAAAAACATTTACCTTCCTATGCTTTTGACAACAACGATAAGGACTTAACAAACCTGCTTCTTGCCACCAAAAAAGTCGCAAAATTATTGGATAGCTATTTTGACGATGTTGGCAGATGCGGGATGTTTTTTGAAGGATTTGGTGTTGACCATCTGCACTCGAAATTATTTCCGATGCATGGAACTGCAAATATGCATGAATGGAAACCGATCGAATCTGACATTCCGGAAGTATTTTTCGGGAAATATCCGGGTTATCTATCCTCTCATAACGGGAAAAAAGCTGATGATAAAAGTTTAGAAGAACTGGCAAAAATGATTAGAGAAAAATCCATAATACAATGATTAAAAACAACATAAACCTGCAAATTGCCGATGCGTTGAGAGCCCATGACGGGTTTCGTTTGACAACTCTCCGCGGTCTTTCCAGTGCGTTAAATTATGAATTTATTGCTAAACAGCACGAACTTTCGGAAGATGAGGAAATTACGGTTGTCAGACGTGAGGTAAAAAAGAGAAACGATACAATAGAAACATATAAAAATCTCCAAAACGCCAAAACTCCTAATGCCAAAATAGGGGACCATATCAAAAAAGAACAAAAGGAAATAGAGATCTTAAAAGAATATCTGCCGCCGGAGATGGATGAGAAGGAATTAAGTGATTTAGTTGATCAAGCGGTTAAGGATACAGGTGCGAAAGAGATAAAAGATATGGGAAAGGTCATGGGAATTGTAAAAGAAAAAGTAGGAAATAAAGCAGACGGAAGCAGAATCGCAGAGATGGTTAAGGCCAAACTTCAATAAACTATTGTTAAATTGTCGAATTAGTAATTTATGATTAAGGTGCTTGTTGCAAAAAAAAATAATTATCCGGTTTCGGTTCCTAAAATAAAAAGGGTTATGTCAAAGTTCTTTACCGAACAGGGGATAGTATCCGATGCCGATGTTAATATTATGGTTGTGGGTGAGAAAGAAATGCTCAGGATCGGGAGAAAATATCTTTCAAAAAAAGAGCCTATACACAACGTGCTTTCTTTTGTATCGGGAGATATAAAAAAACCTTTTATTGATCCGCCTGATAGAGTATTACACCTGGGAGATATTGCTGTATGCTACCCTGTTGCTGTTAAGGAAGCCTGTGAAGAAGGGATTTTAGTTGAAGAAAAGGTCATTGAACTTCTGATTCACGGAGCATATCATTTGTTGGGAGTACATCACGAATGAATATAATGCTAATCTGCGAATGAATACTAATACAACGAATGTCTACTAATGATTGGTGCCTAATGGCAGAAGAGATTTTAGAAATAGAATTTGTAGGTATTAGTTGCATTCGTTCCAATTAGTTGATTAGAATTATCATTTTATGACTACTCTTTATCTAAAATACCGTCCTCAAAAGATCAGCGATCTGGATTTGGCTGAGGTGAGAGATTTTCTTTCCCGGATAGTAAATTTGGAGGAAATTCCGCACGCCTTTTTATTTGAAGGCCCTAGAGGTTCAGGCAAAACATCTGCAGCAAGGATCATGGCTAAGATCCTAAACTGCGAAAAATTGTCAAACGACAAGGAACCTTGTAATAAATGTGAGCAATGCATATCCATCACAAAGGGGACAAATATCGATGTTGTGGAACTTGACGCGGCTTCTTACCGCGGAATTGACGATATAAGACTTATTCGTGAGTCGGTAAAACTCTCTCCGGCTAAAGCAAAAAAAAGAGTATATATAATTGACGAAGCCCATATGCTGACAACCGAGGCTTCGAACGCTTTGCTCAAAACTTTGGAAGAACCCCCTGGACACGTTGTATTTATTTTGGCAACGACAAATCCGGAAAAACTTTTAGATACTATCAAGTCGAGAACGGTTAGGGTGAATTTTAAAAAAGCAAAATCCGAAGAAATAATTAGGTCTCTTGCAAATGTACTTAAAAAAGAAAAGATGAAATATCAGGATGAAGTTTTGAGCTTGATATCGGAGAACGTTGACGGATCGTTTAGAGATGCAAAGAAGATACTTGAAGAATTTATTATGAAGGATATCTTAAACGATATCGAAAAAGCTCAAAACCACCTATTATGCAAATCTGATTTTGATGCAGACCAACTGTTCAAATTTTTAAAGGAAAAAGATTTAAAAAATTGTGTATCAATTTTAAACGGATCCGAGTCGGCCGGCGTGCCTGCAAAAACAGTTTATACCCGTTTGATAAATAAAATAAAAGACTATCTTTTTTCTGTATCTGATTACAAGAAAGATCCGTCGAACTCATTTGATAAAAATGAAATACTTGCACTTTCTGATATTTTTATCACCTATTGGGACAGATACCAAAATGACATTTCAGATTATGTCCCATTCTATCTGGCTTCTGCAAAATGGTGTGATAAAGAAAGTGGTATGAATAATGAAAATACCGACACTAAAAATAAAAAAAATGAAGAAGATATTAATAACATAAATAATACCGATGGAAATAGGTCCGATTTAAAAAAACACAAAAATGCAAAAAGTGTTGAGGTGGCGGATATCAATAAAAATGGCGATGCTTCAGAAAAAGATAATGGCAAACAGATAGGAGGAATATTAAAAGATATACCCGATGAGGGGGAAAACATATCACAGGATGTATGGAAACAAATTTTGATTATGACCAGAAATAAGAACGCTTCTACGGAAGCGCTTCTAAGAGCAGCCAGACCCGCCAATTTTGACGGAAAAATACTTACTTTAGGGGTTTTTTATAAGTTTCATAAAGAAAAACTCGAATCCATTCCTCACAAGCTTTGTCTTGAGGATGTGCTTCGGGAAACTTTAAAAACAGATGTTAGAGTGGAGTGTTTTTTAACACAACCTGAAATTGTCAAGGCTGAGCTTGAAACTGTAATAAAAGATGATTTACAGGGAGACAGGATCCACACTTTCAGGGATACAAGTGTGATCTTAACTGAATCGAACGATTCAGCTGACATTATGAAATTGGTGGATGAAGTGTTTGGTAGTTGAAAAAACATATATAATGCTAATATACTAATGGGTACGAATGCTACGAATACCTGCGAATATTATTAGCAGAATTGGTGGGTATTAGTTGCATTCGTCCATATTCGTTGATTAGTATTTTTTGATGTATGTTTAACAAATTTCAGCAGGCACAAAATTTAATGAAGATGAGATCTCAGGCGATGCAGTTAAAAAAGAAGCTTGAGGCGATATCCCACAGTGAAGAGAAGGATGGTGTAAAAGTTGTTGTCAATGGAGCACAGGAAGTGATCAAACTTGAAATCGACGGAGTTGACAGAAAAGATGTTGTTGAGCTTATAAACAAAGCATACAAGGAAATTCAAAAGGAAGCCGCAAAAAAGATGATGGAGGAAGGTGGCGGCCTCAGCGGTCTTCTTGGGGGGATGGGTTAGGATCTTCTCTTAAACATTTTCTATACATGTTAGACGAATCTGTAGTAAAGCGGTTTACATAGCCACCCTCTTGCAGAGGAGCACTTAATACCATACAGTTGCAGTTTTTCCCCTTGGCCAATCTTTCTCTGCAGGGACTGGAATAGTTGCAGGTCACACTGTCGACGTCAATGAGTGTAAAGTGGCTGATTTGTGCCATGATGCCCTGTAATATACATTCAAATTGCTATAAAATCAATTTTATGAAAATCCCAAAAGCAATTACCGATCTAATTGATTCTTTTCAAAAACTTCCGGGTATTGGACCTAAGTCTGCCCAAAGGCTGGCGTTTTATCTTCTCCATGTTCCACAAAGCGAGCTGGATTCCTTTGCTGAAAGTTTGTCAAATCTGAAAAAGAACACGGTTCTATGTTCTGTCTGTAAAAATGTTACAGAGTCTGACCCTTGTCCGGTTTGTCTTGATACTCAAAGGGATCAAAATACTATCATGGTTGTCGAACAACCGATCGACCTTATAGCTTTTGAGAGATCGGGAAAATATAATGGTTTGTATCATGTCCTGCATGGAGTAATAAATCCTCTTGAAAATATCGGTCCTGATGAGATATTTATAAACAATCTTATTTCTCGGGTATCGAAAATTGAAGATCGTGAAATTGAAATTATTGTCGCCACCAATCCTACGATGGAAGGGGATGCAACGGCAATGTTCATTGCAGACAAAATTAAGAAATTGAAAAATGAAGAAAAGATGAATGAATTTAAAGTTTCCAGATTGGGGATGGGGATTCCGACAGGGGCGGATTTGGAATACGCGGATGAGGTAACATTAAAGGAAGCGATATTGGGAAGAAGGAGTATGTAAGAAAAAAGATATTAGGATATTGAGATATAAGGATATTAAGCAAGAAGAATATATCTATGATAAATAAACAGCCGCAATTTAAAAAGAAAGATGATAAGGACATTTTGAACCGTGTTATGGGAGCAGCTACTGAAGAGATGGAAAAGGTCGGAGATAGTATTTCAACTCAAATAACGGGTGACGCAAATATTGATCAACCCAACCCTATCGCTGAAGCCATGCAGCAAAAAACAGAGGAAGAGGATATCGAGAAACATAATAAAATTACCGATAAGAAAAAATTTATCAGAACGCGTGAGGATCTGGACGCAGAACTTCGGAAACTCAAGAAAGAGCGTGAAGAACAAAACAAAACTTGGGGCGATGAAGTGGAAAGACAATTTAAGATTGTTGATCCTGGGGAAGGGATGGGAGAAGCACCTGTTATTCCTTTGACCACAAAACCAAAACGAGGTTTCATACGGGGAAAACCCGGAACGGCCAAGGGTGAGACCGGACCGGAGGTAAGAAAGAGCAAACAGTAAGTTGGGCACTAGGCATTAGTAACCAGTTACTGGTAACCAGATATCAGATAAACATACTATTCCACCGGTATGATAATTTACTTATATAATCTCTTAACACTCTTCAAAAAAATGACAGTTGTATTTTTGCAGATGAGATATAGAATATGTTCATATAAAATGAACTATTTGAATTATTGTTGTCAAAAAGCGCTAGGTTGATCCGGTTTTTACCGGTTTGGCTTAGCATTTTATAACCTCGCAAAGCGCGGGGTTTTTTAGTTCTATTTGACCTCACCCGTTGGGTGGAATACATTTATAAATATGAATAGGAATTCCCCCCGACGGATGGATGGAATTGAGTTATGAAAAGTATTAATGAATTACTTTTAAAGATAAAAAATAAAAAACTTTTAGTTATCTTTCCTCACCCCGATGACGAAAGTATCGCCGCAGGCGGTTTAATTCTGTCTGCGAAGAGGCTTGGCTATGAAGTAACTTTACTGACTTTGACAAAAGGTGGTGCGGGAAGGATAAACATCAACCCGAAAGGAAGATCTTTAAAAGAGATAAGAAGCGCAGAATTGGAAAAAGCTTCGAAAATACTTGGCATTGATAATTTGATAATTAAAGATTTTGATGACGGTAAATTAAAAACACGGAACGGATGGAATGAAACAGTAAAAGAGAATCTTTTAAGAATTAAACCGGCAGTTGTAGTTACTTACGATCCGACAGGAATTTCAGGGCATCCCGACCATATTAATCTTTCTGTTGGCGTAAAAAGAATTGTAAACGAAATGTTAATTGCAAGAAAAACTATTTTGTTTTGGGTAACTTTGGATGGGCAGTCAAAAAATCTTGTCACTTCTTCGGTAAGGAGATATCTTGCAAATGCAAATTACGAATTGACGATGGCTTATTCAATTATACTTTCAAAATTGAAGGCAATGTTTTGCCACAAAAGCCAGAGATATGACAAATTGTCGGAGATCATACTTCGAATGATAACCACAAGGAAAGAATGGTATCATAAAGTGGATATGAAAAAGGATTATCCGTATAAATATATCAATTTCAATATATAGAAAATCGGTAAATAGAAAATCTTAATATGCAGCTTTATAACACTCTCACACGTAAGAAAGAGGAGTTTATTCCAATAGATCCTCCGAATGTAGGCGTATATTCCTGCGGACCGACAGTATATTGGAATCAGCACATCGGTCATATGTATGCGTATGTTCACTGGGATATTTTGCTCAGATCTCTTCGCAATGAAGGATACAACGTAAAGTGGGTAATAAATATTACAGATGTTGGTCATATGACGTCAGATGAAGATGTGGGGGAAGACAAAATGGAGAAAGGTGCAAAGCGGGAAAATCTGTCCGTATGGCAGATTGCCGACAAATATATTGCTCAATTTCTGGATAGCGTTGACAAATTAGGGATAAAAAGACCGGACATACTATGCCGCGCAACCGAGCATATCAACGAACAAATTGAACTTGTTAAAAAGATGGAAGTGCGGGGTTTTACCTACAAAACCTCAACAGGAATAGTTTTTGACACTAGTAAATTTCCTGCTTATGCGGAGTTTGCAAAATTGAAATTGGCAAAACAAGATGCAGGCAGTAGGGTAGAAGTGGACAAGGAAAAGAAAAACCCATGGGACTTTCTTTTATGGGTTACAAATCAGCCGGAGCATATTATGAAATGGGATAGCCCTTGGGGAGTAGGTTTTCCGGGTTGGCATTTGGAATGCACGGCGATGTCGGTGAAATATCTGGGCGAGCAGTTTGATATTCATACCGGCGGAAAAGAACATGTTGCTGTTCACCACACAAATGAGATCGCTCAAGGGTTTGGGGCGTTTGGGGCACGAACCGCAAATTACTGGCTTCACAATGAATGGCTGACTCTTAAAGGTGAAAAGATAAGTAAAAGTTTGGGAAACATGATAACTATTTCCGACGTAATTGAAAAAGGATACGATCCTCTGTCGGTTCGATATCTCATACTAAACTCAAATTACAGGAGAGGAATGGATTTTACATGGGAAGCACTCGATGGAGCGCAGTCGGCTTTAAATAAACTACGCGGGCAGGTAATAGCAGCCAAGGATCAAAAGAAAAGAACGGAGTTATCACCCGAAAAAGCGGAAAAAGTAAGGAATTTTCAAAATGATTTTGATGAAGCTCTGTCTGATGATCTGAATGTTACGAAAGGACTGTCTGTTTTATGGGAAG
>Ga0075823_129_pt1 | contig 10820 bp, 10 predicted proteins | sample RifGroD1_FD_68279 | JGI IMG/M metagenome (GOLD analysis project Ga0075823, IMG submission 68279) | Microgenomates (Woesebacteria) bacterium GW2011_GWD1_38_10
CTCATATTGCATATCGAATATAGTGCTCCTGAAATTGACTCCATATTTCTCGGATCAAAGTAAAATGCGTGAAAATCATATATTTCTTTAAAAACCGGGATATTTGAGCAGGCAAGCATTGTTCCCATTGATATCGCTTCTAAACCTTGCAAACCAAAGCCCTCTGATAAAGAGGGGTATACAAATCCAAGTGAATTTTTATACATTATCGGCAGGTCTTCATCTTTTACATATCCGACAAGTTTTACATACTTGGATGCTCCGATGTCATTTATATAGTTTTCCAGCCTTTCAATAAAAAAATCCTTCAATCCGGCAATTACAAATATTGCATTGATTTTTTTGGTTTCATTAATGTCCTTGATCGCTCTTACTACAATCTCCAGATTTTTATGTGGATGGGCGTTTCCGATATAAAAAAAATAATCTTTATTTACTAGGCCATAGTTTGAAATAACCGACAACTCTCCTCTCAGTCTGGATGTTAAAAGATCTTTAAAATCATAACCTTCATACGTAACGATGATCTTTTGTATGGAAACATTATAATAGTTGGCCAGATCAGTGGCTGTAGTTTTACTTGGAACCATTATTTTCACTGCATTTTTCACTGCTATTTTAGCAACGAGTAAAAAGGGTATTCTTTTTAAGAAATATAAAGGTAACGGAAGTTTTGAAGCATTTATACCCCGTCTTTGCATTGTCAGATCGTGTACAGTCAAAACATATTTACCTGAATATAATATGGGTACATTTATATGTGGAAAATGTACAAGATTGGGTTTATATTTTCTAATTATCGATGGTAACAATAATTGTTCACGCAATGTATAGTGAGGAATATTGACCAATACCTTTTTCCAATTATCCGGAACAGCTAAAGTATCGTAGTATTTTTTTTTCAGGAGAATGACATATTCATTTGATTTGCCGGTTTTACTAGTAATAGATAACGACTTAAGACCCTCGATCAGCTGAATTAAATATCGTCCTATACCGGTATTTTCAAGTCCATACATTCGTGCATCAATAAGTATTATCATTTAAATATTATCAATTTTATTATTCTCAAAATTTTTAGTGCTTTAATCCCAATCAGAACAATATAATTTAATATTAATGAGTATCTGTCCCAAAGCCTCTTACGATAAAACATTTCCATCGAATCCACCCCCGATAGTCGATACTTTAACTTATCGTTAAAACTTATATATTTTTTGCTTTTTCTGTTTTTCCCTTTCGTAGCTCCCTTAATATGTACGATCGATACTTCAGGATAATATACGATTTTGTATCCTAAATTTTTTATTTTCCAAGAAAGGTCTATATCCTCTCCGTCTAAAAAATAATCTTCTTCAAACCATCCGACTTTATCAAGAATATTTTTTGTCGTAAGAAAAAACGCACCTTGGAGAGCGTCGACCTCATGAATTTTGTCGTCTGGAATATAACCATACCAATACTTTGCAAACAATTTTGATCTTGGAAATATTCTGTCAAGTTTAAGAAAAAGATGAACCAATCCGATCCAAGGAGTAATAAATGACCTGCGCGCATCCTTATCCAAAGATCCGTCAGGAAGTATCAATTTACATCCCAATGCGCCAAGTTTGTGTTTTTTTAGGTATCCTAAGGATCCGGACAGAGTACCCGCAGGAACCACTGTGTCGGTATTCAAAAATAATACGTATTCCGAATTAACAATATCTTTTGCAAAATTATTTCCTATCGCAAAACCCAAATTTTCGCCTGTTTCGAAAATCTTTACCCATTTATATTTTTTTCTGACAAATTCAACCGAATCATCCTCCGATCCATTATCAATAACGACTACCTCAAAATATATTTCGTTTATTACCTTTTCCAGCGACCGTAAACAACCGTCTAAAAGTTCTCGCGTATTGTAGTTAAGGATGATTATTGATAATTCCGGTTTTTTCATTTTGTCATATCCTTGTATATTGGTTCATGCATTGCAACGATCGATTTCCAATCAAAATATTTTCTGACATGCTCTCTTGCATTCCTGCCTATTTTTAATGCCAAATCCTTATCTTCCAAAAGCCTCTTAGCTTTTTTTGCCATTTCCGACGGACCATCTGCAATGAAGACATTCTCTCCGTCAGTGACATTCAGTCCGGCAATTCCTGTGCTTGTGGAAATTACAGGAAGTCCGGCCGCCATAGCTTCCAGTATCTTTATTCTTGTCCCTCCTCCGCCTTCGATCGGTGTGATCATAACACCCGCCGATGAATACGCCTTACGCGCGTCTTCAATATTTTCTGTCACGATTATATCGCTGTCATCTTGGCTTCTTTTGATAATCCAATCCGGCATTTTTCTTCCAACGATCCAGACCTTTACCTTTGACGAATATATCTCTTTTAGTTTAGGCCACACTTTATTCAAAAGTATCTTAACTGCCTCCTGATTTTGAAGCCACTCAAAATTAGATACTCCGTAAAGAATTCTTAACGGGTAATATTTTTTAGTTTTAATTTCATTATAGTAACTGCAGTCAACTCCATTCGGAATAATACCGATCTTATTTTTTGGAAGAAGTTTTTGCATTATATTTCTGTCCTCCTCGGATACGGCAAACAAACCATTTGCCTTCTTCCAATAATGCTTTTCCCAATAAATAATTTTGACTACGTCCAATAAAAATAGTGGCCTTAAAAGAAGAGGTATTTCTGTCACCACATGATGTTGATAAACCTCATGCCAGATCGTCTGTTCAACCTGAATTATCGGGACATTGGTGCGCCCCAAATGAGGCATAACATAAAATGTTTCCGTATGGATCAGATCATATTTCTCCAACCTAAGTTCCCTTTTTAACGCTTTTCTCTCTTCAAATGACCAATTTCTGACAACAAGGAGCGGAAACGGTCCAAAAACAGAAAGTAAAACATTTCGCAAAGTCCATGGCTTTTGCGGCCTTTTGAAAACCTCGACTTTTTTACAATATTTGAGAAGTTCGGGTATGAATTTTCTTTCAGAATCGTCTTTTATGAGAGAAAAAAGTGTTATATCGTGTTCGCGCGCCAGATATTTGATGATGTTGTACCAACGGGTTTGACCACCACTCATAGTGATGGTAGGAAGATATGGAACAAGCATTAAGATCTTCATAATACAAATTATTTCAACTCTAGCACGACATAGCTATCCGTTTTTTCCAATATTTGAAACTTTTTCATAAACTCGATTGTTTGCGAATCGTTAAGGTTGACAGAAGTAAAAAACTGCGCACCTTCTTTAATTAATTCTTCTATTGGGAGTTCTACAACCGGCCAGCCGCGTCTGGCTGTATGGTATAAAAATGCCGTATCGCCATTATAACTTGCTATCACCAAGGCATCTTCGGGAGTTAATCTTTCCACTGCAAGTCCGGCATTGATTATCTCCGGATGATTTATTTTGTAGTATTCCTTGACCTGAAAAGCCGATATTAAAAACATCATCCCCATAATTCCTAGAGGTAAAAATATTCCGTATTTGATCTTTTTTGAATCCTCAAACATCTTTTGAACACCCAGAGCTAAAACGATCGATATAACAGGAACGATCAACGTCTGATAATAGTCGTGTCTGACGTTTGCCGTTGCAATGACTGAAAGATATAGAAATATACCCAAAATAAACGATATTAAAAATGGATTCTTGCGGTTATTTAAAGATCCAATCATAAAAGGATAAATTCCCCAAACACCAAGTATCAATTTTCCGATCCGCTCTCCGAAAATCCAATACCAAAATGCGGGTTTAAAACGCACTCCATCACCATTAAGCGTCCACTTCCAAAATGGAATTCCTTCAGGATGTCTGGCGATCCAAAGTCGCCACAAAATGAACGGTAAAAATATTATTAAAAGTGATGCAATTATCTCTTTTTTGAACATTACTTTCTTATATCCATATTTTTTTAAGAAAAAATATACCGGATATATGTTGTAAAAAACCAGATAAGGTTTTACCAATATAGCTGCCGACATCAATATTGAAAATATAAATAGACTCGATAATTTTTCTTCTTTCGAATATTTAATAAAAAACCACAATCCTGAAAGACCGAGCATTACCGCCAACGGTTCAGGCAATATCACTCTGGTAAAGAAAATGTTGAATGGCAATGTTAGATACAAAAACATAGACAAGATGCCAACATTCTTGCCGAAATAAAAGGTGGAGATCTTATAAAGAAAGACAGAAGAAAGTAATGCAAATACGATCGAGACCAGCCTTCCAACAGCATCAAACGATAGTATCGGAAATATTTTGTAAGTAATTGAGTGGATCGCGTTATATATCGGAAATTCCACAAATCGGTAGCCTTCGGGGTTGAACATTCCGCTTTGAACCCTTGAAATGTCGTGATAACGCGGTTCTAGCATATTAATACCGTCTCTCAAAAAATACCTCGAGACTGACGCGGTATCTACTTGCCTGAATGAATGCCAGTCCAATAAAGGTGTATTTATCTTATAAAGACGAATTATCAACCCAAGTATGATTATTGCCCAAAAGACAGTCTTGAGGTTGGTTAAAAAACCGGGTATTTTAATTTTCAAATTCATGGTTAATTACTAATTAATGTATTATAAATTTTCCCATATCCCATTATTCATAATTCATTCTCCTTTGTTGTAATTTTTCCATACAACATTCCCAGTACCAACCACAATGTTATTGCGAATTTCGAGGCTTCAAAAACATCGATGAATACCGCATTTATTAGTATTCCCATAAAACCACCCGCGAATGATAGAATGTATACACTCTCAAGATCACTTCTTATTTTTGTTGTCTTCAGGTATTTCAGCAATTTTTTCAAAAGATTTGCCAATATTAAAAAAAATGATGAAAAACCTATTATTCCAGTTTCCCCAAGCATTCGCAAATAATCATTATCCGTTGCCAGCGTGATGGATGAGTAGCCGGTTCCAAGCAGTGGATTTTTACTTAACGCACGAAGAGCCCTCGGCCATTCCACATTCAAACGGATAGAGGTTGAACGGTCTTCAAAAACAGGTATCGGTGTGGGTGTTGCTACAGCAGTTTCCCTTCTCATCACGGACCCCTCTTCGGCGTAAACGGGTGTGATAACCATCTCGATGGTATATCTTTTTACCTGCTCAGAGAATAATCTTATTACTCTTTGATATCTTGTGATCAGGTTAGAAGAAAAACCAATAAACAAAATGCTTAATACAATAAGGGCAAACCCTTTTCTGAACTTCTTAAGTAATATTAATGAGAGAGTGGCGGCGCCAATAAAAGACACAAGAGAAATCCTGGAAGCGGTATTCACCAAGAGCCAAAGTCCGGATGTATAAACGAGTAAATAAAATGTGTTAATTTTCTTGGAATAAATGACTAACGATAAAATAAGCGGAAGCGTAAATACAAGGTATGTTGCCAGATCATAGTGTCCGGCAAAGGTTGAATTAATATGGCTACCTTCAATATATCGGAGCGCCACGCCTTTTGCGTATTCTTCGTTTTGGGTAATTATGATAGGCCATGTAAAGTACCTTTGTCCAAGACCATAAATGAAGTCTATAATAACCACAATCGGCAGGAGTTTCATAAAGAAATGAATGCTCCTCGGATTATGTTTCAGATAACTGTATCCGACAAAAAACATCGATAGATATTCGACTCTTCTTATCCAATGTAAAAAGCCCAACTTGGGTACAACCGTTTGAGTAATAAGTATTGATGAGATCAAAGACAACACTCCGACACCCAAATACATAAAGATAGATAAAAAGACACGGTCTTTCAGAATGAACTTTCGATCAGAAATTCCTGAAAAAAGAAATGCAAATAGAGTAAGGCTAATTAAAAAGTCTTCCAATCTTATCGATACATATGTACCCGGAATAGGGAACAATGGAAATTTCGGATATAAGGGTATTGCCAAAATTAAAGAGGCAATCAGATATTTTTTAAGCGATTCAAGTTTTGAAAAATGCTTTTGCATAAATTGATCCCGCCTTTCTTCCTTTTATGATTCCCATTAAAAACATCCGCCACAAACATCCGATTTTCAAAATTACTCTCATTATCGGATACTGCCATCTCGGGTAATGCTTTTTATAAAGCAGCTTTACACCCTCAAACTCTTTTAGAATGGAATCACCCGTATTTCCGCTTGCTCCCCCGAGATGTATAACCCCTTCATATGGCAAATATCTGACAAGCCAATCTTGCGCCTTTATTCTTACACAATATTCGACCTCTTCGGTATACATAAAAAAATCGGTGTCAAACCCTCCGACCTTTTCGAACACTTCCCTTCGCATCATAAAAAAAGCACCGGTTACCCAATCAAGATCTCTCTCCTTATAATAAAATGCTCTGTTTGAAAATGGTGAGTTGCCCTTCATAGGATGAAAAGGCTTTATCAGATTATCTACAAACGGGAGATCCTGTATCGTCATCCATGAAAATACGCTAAAAATGGTCGGAAAATAACCACCCGTCCCCTGAATGGAACCGTCGGGGTTATAAAGGTTTGCACTTGCCACACCATATCCGGAATTAATATTCATCCATTGGACAACTCTTTCAACAACATTGTTTTCGATCAGAATATCGGAATTTAAAAGCAATATATACTTACCGGTGCTTTTATTCATTCCAAAATTGTTAGCTCCTCCGAATCCGATATTTTTATCCATGAAAAAACATTTAACATTTTTATATTTTTTGGCTATGTTATTAATATAAAGCTTTGACCCGTCCCCCGAATTATTGTCGACAATAATGATCTCATATTTAAGATGTGTTATATTTTTAATTACAGACTCCACGCAAGATCTTAAAAGATCTTTCGTATTATAAGAAACAATTATTATTGATACATCTATGCTATTTTTCATAGAACATCCTTTGATATCTCATGAAAACTTCCCTCCACATTCTTAAATTTACATAGATGGATAATAAAATAAGACATCCGACAAAAAGACGGATAAGGATATTTGAACTGATCATTTTTATAATTAACTTCTGCTTATATTCTGTACCATCCACCACGATCCTATCTTTATCATACCTGGGTTCAAAGCCGCTTATATATATCGACTGCCGTAGCGGATGCACTATCTCTTCGAGATATGTACTTCTTGTCTGATCTCTTATTATTGTTTGTGATTCCTCCGGTGGATAATTTAATCTCAGAGACGGTAAGTTGATTTCGTATCCAAAAATATTAACCTTACCAAAATTATCACGATAATAGTTTACTACGGTCTCTCTGTCTTCTGTGTTATAAAATCCCCGGCGGTTTTTATCCTCGACATCAGAAGGCTCTGTTGATCTTTTTGAATATTGCGACTCCTGTGGAAATAACTGGTTGGGTATTGCTAAATATACCAAAAAGAAAACTGCAAAAAGAAGATATAACAACTTAATTATTATTCTCATTGGTCACTGGAATAATCTTGCCCTTCCCAATATATATCCGGGGTTCTTGTTCTTTCTTTCTCCGATCACTTTTCCGGGGATCCCTGCATATATCGCATACTCGGGGACATTTTTTGTTACCACACAACCTGCTGCTACTATAGCCCCCTTACCTATCTTAACTCCGGGAAGAATTATTGCACGCGGTCCGACAAAGACATAATCTTCGATCGTAACGGGTGAAATACCGGCCTTAAATTGCTGATCATTTATATCGTGCTCGGAATTGTAGATCATGACTTCACTCGCAATGTCTACATGATCGCCAATCGACAGTTTATCTCTTCCATCCAAAAACGCACCATCTCCTATTATTGTGTCGTTTCCGATGGTTATATTTTTAGGATCAAAAACTCTGCATCTCATATGAATGGTGGTGTGTTTACCTATTTTCACACCCATTAGTGTGAAAATACATTTCCTAATGATATGACTTGGTACAATGTCACTAACCAAATGCAATAGAAACAATTGAAAGTCTATGAATACATTTTTTATTCTAACAATTATTTTACCCATTGCCTCGTATGTAGTCAGTTTATGACCGTATTTATCGGTAAAACTCACTTTACCTTTTTGAAATGTTATATTTGACATAGTGTAAATTGTTATATTGATAGATTTTATACCTGTTTCGGATTACCCGTTACTTTTTACCTGTCACTTGTCACATTTGCCTAGTTTTTCGTGCCTGTTCACCGTCCACCGTTCACTGTTTTTTGTTCCCCGTCTTTTTAAGTACCTCCAACGTCTCTTTAGCTGTATTTTCCCAATTAAATTCCTGAGCGCGCTCAAAACACTTCAGCGCTAGCTTATTATATTCCATAGTACCCATCTTAACCAGTTTTTCTATTGCTTTGGAAATACTATCCACATCATATGGATCAGCGTAAATACCCGCAGAACCGGCAATTTCTGATAATGATCCTTTTGAACTTACTAAAACAGGTGTTCCGCAAGCCATTGATTCAAGAATGTGCATTCCAAAACCTTCCCAAAATGAAGGAGATATTGTAAATCTTGCTCCTTTGTAAAGCGCTCTCTTCTCTTCAAGGCTTACATAACCGGTAAATATCACCATTTTCTCCAAACCATGCATTTTTACTACTTTATAAATATCTTCAAACAACCATCCCTTCTTACCTGCAATAACCAACTGATAATCTTTTGACAGATCGTGATGGTTTTTAAGAAATTTACCTAAAGATCTGATGATCCCTTCGATATTTTTGGAAGGTTTTAACGTTCCGATAGACAGTATATAGTTTTTACGTATCCCAAACTTATTTTTAACCTGTCGCACAAGATTATTGTTTATATTTGAATTATAAATTGAATGATCGACACCATGGTAAATGGTTTCTACTTTTTTTGAGGCAAATTTATAATGTCGTACAATATCATTTGCTGTCGAATCCGATACTGCGATGATATATTTTGATATAATAATTGAAATGGCACTCCAGATCTTCAACTGCCAAAAATCATGTTTTTTAAATTGTTCCGAAAACATGAGATAACCGAGGTCATGTATCGCACACACTTGAGGAATCGGTGTAAAAATCGGTAAATAGTGATTCGGACTGAAAAAAACATCAGGTTTGTTACTGCTATAAAGTTCAGGTAATAGGTTTTTAAAGATCCAAAGCCTATTTCCGGATAATATCCGATATTTAAAACCCTCTTTTTCTTTAGGAAGAAAGTCTTCGGGCTTTTTTTTCAAATAAATAATAAACTTTATGTTAGTTTTTCCATCAGTACATATCCTATAGAATGTATTAATGAGCGCGTATGCGTATTCCGAACTTCCTACTCTATTCTCAATATTTGCTTCATTGCCGTCTATTCCGATTATCATTTTTTCAAAGCCTGATTATACACCCCCAGCGTCTCTTGTGCAGTTTTATTCCAGGAGAACTGATTTACTCTTTGTTTTCCTAAACGAACTAATTTGCATTTATCGACCAGCACCTTCTCAATCCCTATTTTTATTGAATCGACATCGTTCGGATCTACCAGCATGGCCGCACTTCCCGCGATTTCTTTCATACTTCCAATATCCGATGTGACCACTGGGATACCCAGAGAAAAAGCTTCTAGTATTGGCAGTCCGAAACCTTCATAAAGGGACGGGTATACCAAAGCCTCTGCTCCGGAATATAAAGCATAGATATCACTTTCATTCACATATCCTAAAAATATTACATTTCGCACTTGCGAGATCTTTTCATAATGTCCCACCACCACCAGCTTCAAAGTTCTGTCTGCCCTGATTTTTTCAAAGGCAGAAATGATCTTGTCAATATTCTTTCGTTTGGATACGCCTACAGCAAGTAAATAACGGCTTCCGATCCGGTTCTTCTTTTTCACAGCTAATATTTCACTGATGCGTGAGCGTTTTAGGTTAGGATCCGGTGCTTCATAAATAACTTGAATTATATTTTCATCAAAACCAAGTTTTACAAGGTCATTCTTAGTAGTGATTGATGGTACTATAATGCTGTCAACATATTTTTTTACCCTCTCAAGTCTTCTTGTGTGAACTTCTACGATCTTTGGGTGTGACAGCTTTGGATAAAGTACTGGGGCTATATCATGTACCGTGGTTACTTTGAATGCATCTGTTTTGGGTTGCGTCCAATCCGAGGAATGAAAAACATCGGACTTTCCGATAAGGGTATCTATACTTAAAATTCCAATACGGTTAAAAAATATATCTGAAATGGCTGGTGAAAACGGAAAAACAGAAGCGCTTGCATTTTTCCTTCCGTCGACGATAGCATTTAAGGATGATCTTAACTCCGGCATCCTTCTCAAAGCACCGCCTATGATCTGATAAGTATTCTTCTTATCAATGTTTAAAAGTGTACGTATCAGGTTTTTTGTATAAACAGAAACTCCGGTACCGTAAATGATCTGCGACGCATCAATGGTAAATATCATATTTTCACAAGTACTTCTATATTATTTTCATAATCTACCAACACATAATTTTCGACTATATACTGATCAATATCCTGCATGTACTCAGCTAATGAATATCCTCCTACTTCCGCATTCAAATCCCGAATCACCACCTTCGGAGGACTATTTACTATACCTGTAAGTATAGTCTGTTCCGCGACCTTCATAAACCACGGAAACTGAAAAGTAAATACATTACCCGGGGGCATAGTTTCTGTCAGGTAATATATATGGGGGTGGGTACCAAAAGCGAATATTGTATCTCCTTTATTGGAATATTCTTTTACTTTTTCAACAATAACTGCAGTTTCGGCATCATTAAACATAGGTGAAACCCCCGGTTTGTTGTAAAAACGAAAATTGGGAATGAATATGTACAA
>Ga0075823_135_pt1 | contig 9481 bp, 8 predicted proteins | sample RifGroD1_FD_68279 | JGI IMG/M metagenome (GOLD analysis project Ga0075823, IMG submission 68279) | Microgenomates (Woesebacteria) bacterium GW2011_GWD1_38_10
CCTGCCGTTAAAGTTTCGGAGGTCGTACACACAAGACCACCTCTTCCGTCACTTGTTGACCACACGAAAAATGCATAAGGATTTGACGTGTCGCATTTGCTTAACTCGGAATCCGATTCCAGCAGCGCATATACCACCGCTCCGTCGCCGTCACTGCCTACGACATAACACAAAAGGCCTTCTTTATCGTAATGAACAGCAAGAGTGTCGGTACCTTCCACGCATCCTGTTAATGAGGTACCCACTGAGTAGCTGATCTCTGAGGGTACGGTCGATAACTCTCCCGCTTCCACCAAACAACTTATCCATTCTCCATTTAGACGATTTCCGTCTCCATCCGCATCACAATTACCATTTCCAAGTGGTGCGTGATCATCCCGTAAAAATGATCCACCGTGCGTTGTGGAAAACGCTTGTAGTGCTCTCCCTACCTGCTGTACGGCAGATTTTCTTCCTGCATCGCGCGTTCTTGCCAACTGCTGAACCGGGTTGATAGCAACAAGTACAACAACGGCCAAAACACCCAATATCGCCATTACAATAAGCAGCTCAATAAGTGTGAAACCGCTTTTATAAAATTTTCTCATTCTTTCACCCCCTCCGACACCAAAACTATTTAAATTATAGTCATAATTTTCGAATCCATGCAACAGCCAACTAAAGATGCATGATAGAATTTATTTGCAAATACACAATTGAGATTGTCTGAACATATCTAAATATGGCTACACCATTCAGAGTATCATTAATGATCATATGCTTACTTTTTCTGATTATTTCTCCTTTGACTTTTGATTTTTACAATTCTTCAAACATCGATGCTGTTATGGATAACGTGTTCACAAAAGGAGCCGAGATCTCAAAAGAGATGACCGTTTCGTTTGGTCGCTATGAGTGGAAAATAGATTGGCCATATCCTCCGATTACAATTCTATTTATCTTACCATCATGGTATTTTTACAATTATATATCGGACAATATTTTCCTTTATCAATATTTGTTTAAACTTCCGATTTTTTTATCAGTAGTGATTTGCGGATACATTTTAGAAAAAAATACAAGAACAAATAAATTTTCATCCGCCTACCTTCTCAATCCGGGAATTATTTTTTTAACAATATTCTGGGGAGGGTTCGACATAATTAATGGTCTATTATTATTTTTAACTTATCATTTCTACATTCAAAGAAAATATTCAAAAGGTTTATTTATGCTTTCTTTAGCTTCCGCACTCCGTATTTATCCAATCGTTCTGCTTCCATTATTTTTAATTCCGTACATCAGATTGCGCAAGTTTAAAGAAATTATAAAATATTCGCTGATAACCATATCTGCACCTTTTACATTTTTTATATTAGGAAACTTTTTGGGAAACGGCTCTTTAACCGAATTAATCTTATTTTACCAATCTTCGTATGGTCCTTTCGGAATATATCCGATACTTTTATCTATTGTTATCATTATTAACAAATTTAGGGTTAGTTCTATTGATCGTAGTGTAATCCCATTTATTCTTCTTAGTCTTCTATTTTTATCTCAAACTGCGATATTTTTATTAAATTATAAAGGGGTAATTAATCTGAAAAAATCAATTCTTATATCTCTTTTGTTAATATTTCTTTTCTATCCTAAAATGCACAGTTTATATATACTGGCAGTACTTCCAATATCAATTCTTCTTGAAAATTGGCGTGTTACTAAATCGCTTTGGATACCGGGAACTATCTGGGCATTATTTGTTAACGGGATTGAAGACAATCGTGGACTGCCTTACTGGTTTTATTGGTTAACTCATTACAAATTTTCGCTACCGGAAATGTATAATCATGGAATTACTATTTTGATGAGTACGCTGTATCTATCACTAATAGTAATATGTATTTTAAATATTTTAAAACCGTCGGAAAAACCACAAAATAATACAAATACATTAGTCAATTAAATATCATGAATTCTAAAAATATTAAGTATTTCAGCGTTGGAATTTGTGCATTCAATGAGGAGAAAAATATACTTCGTTCAATTAAATACTCGCTAAAGCAAACTATCCCCGATAACTTTAAATTAAAAGAGATTATCATTGTTGCATCGGGATGTACTGATAATACAGTTCCAAAAATCAGAAGTGTCCTGTCAAAACACCCAAAAATAATTAAGCTGATCGAGGAAAAGAATAGATTGGGAAAAGCGTCTGCGGTAAATAAAATTATTCAAAATTCAAAAAGCAATTTAATTATGCTCCAAGGTGCCGATACTGTACCTGCAGCAAATTGTTACTTAAATTTTCTCAATCATATGAACAAAAAAAACGTCGGCATGGTCGGCGGAAGGATTGTTCCTACAGATAATAAAGGTTCCTTTTTAGGTTACGCAAATCATTTAAAATGGGAATTGCACCATTTAATTAATTTGAAATACCCGGAACGCCCAAAAATGGGGGAGCTGATACTCTTTAAGAAAATCTTTACCAGAATACCGCCACAAACTGCAGTTGATGAGGCAAGTATCGAACCGCTGATAAAACTACAGGGTTTCAACACTGTATACGAACCGAAGTCAGTCGTTTACAATTCCGGTCCCAAAACACTTAGGGAATACTTAAGCCAGAGAAGAAGAATTTTTGCAGGTCATTACGATACAAAAATCAGCTACGGATACGAGGTAATTACGTTCAGTTCTTTTTCCGCATTGCCGGTATTTATAAGTGCGATGGGAAAAAATCCCAGGGAAATTGTGTTTTCGATTTTAGTTGCTGTCTTTGAAATTATTGCCCGCTTTTTTGGGTATCTTGATATAAGGTTCAAATTACGCAGCCACACTGTGTGGAAAACAATATCGTCATCAAAAGCAATTCATAAATTTAGCAAATGATTAGGGAACCGCTTGTATATATCATCACAGCAAATTGGAACGGCCTTAAAGACACTTTGGAACTGCTTAGTTCCCTTAATAAGATCGATTATAAAAATCGACGGATCGTACTGATCGATAATGGTTCACTTAATTCTGAAAGTAGAGAAATTAAAAAACATTTCCCTAAAATACATATTATTCATAATAATACAAATACAGGTTATTGTAAGGCAAACAATCAGGGTATTGAGTACGCATTAATGAAGCAGGCAAAATATATTCTGCTTCTTAATAACGATACCATCGTAAAACATAATTTTCTAAAAATATTAGTAAACTATGCGGAAAACAACAGCTTTGAGGGTGTGCTTACACCTAAAATATTGTATTACAAAAAAAATATTATTTGGGCGATGGGCGGACACATTTCACCGGTAACCAGCATCCCGAAAATGATTGGGCAAAATAAAGCTTCAAATACTTATCGGCACGTGATCGAGCCGGATTATGCATCAGGATGTGGTTTCTTTGTAAATTCCTCGGTACTGAAAAAAGTTGGTGTCTTTAATGAAATATATTTCGCTTATTATGAAGACACGGATCTAAGTTACAGAATTAAAAGGGCAGGATACAAGATACTTGCTATTCCTCAAAGTGTCATCTGGCACAAAGTGTCAAGAAGCTCAAATACAATTACCACAGATAAAATCAACTCTTTTCAATCATATTATCTTGCGAGAAACGGTTTGATATTCGGCACAAAAATTTTATCATTTCCCCAAAATATTATTTATTCGATTGCGCAGTTGCTTATTAAATTCCCTGCATATATATTATTAAAATGCAAAGACATGAAGTCAAGATTCTTTTATGCTAAAGGAATTATTGACGGGATCACGTATGCTGTATCAAAAAGTTAAAAGGATAATTGTCAGTTTTCTTCAGGAAAACTTTGTAGCAATCTTTTTATTTATATTCACTCTTGAAATTTATATCCATAATCTTTCTTCTTCAATCTATGGCGGAGATTCCGGCGATATCGCAACTGCGGTAATTACCAATGGTGTCGCGCACCCTTCCGGATACCCCCTTCAAACTATGTTGGGAATCCTATTTTTGAAAATTCCCATCGAAGCCACTCCCGCCTGGAAAATCGGATTAGTTTCATCTCTATTTTCTTCATTAACTCTATTATTGATATATAAAACCACCGTAGAATTAACAAAAAGTAAACTCTTTGGAATACTTACCGCATTGTCAGTTGCTTTTACCTATTCTTTCTGGTTGTACGCAGAAGTCATAGAAGTTTTTGCTCTTAATAGTTTTTTTATTTCAGCTTTAATATATTTAACAATAAAATACCTCCAAAATAAAAAAACAAAATTTCTTATTATATTGGCATTAACGATAGGATTATCACTCACCAACAACCAATCAATAATTATACTATTCCCGTTTATCGCGCTTTCAATTGTGATTTCAAATTGGAAAATATTATTAGACATAAAAACTATATTTAAATGTATTTTATTTCTAGTAGCCGGATTGACTCCATATTTGTATGTATTACTTTCAGCGCAGAATGATCCGGAAATGAATTGGGGGTTCGCGAAAAATTGGGAAAATTTTTGGTTTCTGGTAACAAGGCAATATTACGGCTGGGGCGGGGGAGTAAATACCATCAAAATGCACTACACAATAGAAAACATTATTTTAAGAATGGGAGTATATTTTGATTACTGGAAATCCTACATTAATCCGCTGGCTCCTGTTTTAATTATTCTTGGGATAGTTCAGCTTATAATTAATAAAAAAATACTTATCGTATTCTTTTTGCTTTCTTCGTTTCTATTTGTTGGTCCGTTATTTATGATTTTTGCAGGATCAGATTTTCAAAGTTATCTCGGTCTTGCCACAATCGAGAGATTTATTATTTCTAATATTTTAATCTCATTTTTGTTTCTTCCTTTTGGTGTAATATCAATTGAAAACATTATCCGAAGTATACGGATGGTAAGAAAACCGATTAAACACATACTCCCGAAAATCGTTCCGGTAGTATTTTCTTTAATTCCGATTGTTTCATTTATTATCAACTTCAAACGTACAGATCTAAGTAAAGTTTATGTCGGCGACAGTTTGGCCGTCGACGTCCTGTCAAATCTCCCTGAAAACAGTGTTTTAATGCTTCGGAACGATACTCTGGCATTTAATACTATCTACTATCAACAAGCATATAATTACCGAAAAGATGTAATGATTCCGGGAATGCATAACGGATTTTTAATTAATTTACAATCAATAGGGAAAACAAATACCGAAATCAATAACCACATCATGCGACACAAGGGAGGTATCGATAAGGATATATTTGACCGGTCTATTAAAGCAATGCTGGACGAGAATACAAATGTGTTTATTGACGGAATATATTCTATTTATAACAACGATCCCGAAAATAGAATCGTAACAATCCCCTTAGGCCTCCTTTACAAATTTGAATACTTTAAAAACTTACCACATCCTGAAAAAACTTACCTGAATACGGTTTCAAGCATAGTTGGTTCTTATAGTATTGATGATTTTTCTGCCCATGATGATATATTGTCTTATAGTTTAGTATTTTCCGATATCCAGAAGATTTATTCTGCTGACTTTTACCGTATCTCGGAATATCTTGTTAACCAATATAATAACAAGGACGAAGGGTCTTACTATTTTATTAGATCTGTCCAGCTTGATCCATATATCCAGTACAATATACCCAAATCCGAATATTAGACATCTTCCTCACAAAAAGAAAGTGCCATATTCCTATGACACTTTCTCCCATTTGAGCTTGAACGTCCAAGTCAAATAAAATTACTGTACCGCGTTCCATTCAGAGGAGGTATCAATATCGGCAGTATCCAAATCATAATCTGCATGGCACACCAGCCCACCCCTCCCCTGTGTCGTAGACCAGACGAAAAGTGGAATACCGCTCGAACACTTGGATGACTCCGATTGCGATTCCAATACCGTATATAAAATGGCAGAAGAATACGTACCATCGGTGTCATAACACCAGTTGCTCTGCGCGTTTTCCGTACAAGCGGTAAAACCACTCACTGATCCGGATATAGAAGCAGGAACCGTTGATATCTCACCGGCAGTTACCAAATTCGAAACGAATGTAGCGCTTTCGGACAGATAAGATCCTCCATGAGCTGTATAGTAAGCCTCAAGCGACCTACCAAGCTGCGCAACACCGGATTTTCTTCCGGCATCCCGGGTTCTTGCAAGCTGCTGCACCGGGTTGATTGCCACAAGTACAACAACAGCCAAAACTCCAAGGATTGCCATAACGATAAGAAGCTCGATAAGTGTGAAACCTCCGGTTTCCGGTCCATTTTTAAATAATTTTTTCATATTTTTTATAAAACTTTTAAGTTTCACCCCCCCTCATTAGGTTAAAATTAAAATACTAAATTCGAAATTCGAAACTATTCAAACTTCAAATCCAGTATTTCGAATTTCGTAGTTTTATTAACCACATTCAGTATGGAACAAACGAGTGTCGGGTGTCAAGAGGGAGGGGAAAGGTAATGATATTATGATATTGCGATATTAGGACAAAAGTACCAAAGAAAAATCCTTCCTGCTCGAAGTATCGTAATATCTAAATATCTTAATATCCTCTTTTTTACAACTGCGTTGTTAAATTATAGATCGGCATGATGACCGCTATAACCAAAAATCCAACGCCAACACCCAAAAATATGAGTATTATCGGCTCAATGGCTGCTGTGATTGCTTTTAATTTCTGGTCGCTTTCGTTTTCAAATACTTTTGATATCTTTTCCAGAACTTCATCCATTTTACCCGTTTCTTCCCCAACGGATATCATCTGAGAAAGTATTTGGGGGAAGGCTTCGGGATGCTTCCCAAAAGAAAATGCGACAGGAAACCCTTTCTCGACCATCTTCGCAGCATCTACCAAGGCTTCGGATATAACAACGTTTCCAACAACCTCCGAAGTTATATATAGACTTTCCAATATTGAAACCCTTGATCCGACCATTAAAGACATTGTCCGCGTAAGCTCGGTCAGGATAACCTGTCTTTGAAGGTCACCCACAAGGGGAATTTTAAATTTGAATTCGTCAAATTTTTTCTTTCCCACCTTGGTCTTTGTATAAAGTTTGAAGATATAAAAAAGAAACAATGCACCGATAATTATCAGATACCAAAAATTACTGGCAATATCTGATATTCCTATTAAGAATTTTGTCATTGCAGGAAGTTCGGCGTCGAACTGGTCATAAAGTGATGTTAGCTTCGGAACCACAAAGACAAGCATAACAGACGCTACCCCCACCATACCGATAACAATTATCGAAGGGTATATCATTGCAGACTTTACTTTTCCCTGAAAATCCTGTTGTTTTTCTAGTGTTTCCGAAAGCTTGGCCAGAACCTGCTCAAGAACCCCTCCAACCTCGCCGGATTTAATAAGAGACACATATGTTTTGCTAAAGACCGACGGATATTTCGATAGGGAAGAGGAGAGGGCATGTCCTCCTTCAACGTCGGTCAGGACTTCGGAAAGGATCGCCTGCAGCTTCCCTGAAGATTGATTTCTTAAGATAAGAAGCGACTCTGTTATCGGAAGTCCCGCGTTCATCATCGTCGCAAGCTGCCTTGTGAAGTTAACAACATCCTTTGTTGTAACCCTGTCCTTAAATTTTTTTGCGACATCAAAAACAAAGTCTTGCTTCGGAATAATTGATATTATAACGTAGCCTTTCCGCTTCAGGAGTTTTGCTGCAGTTTTATCATTTGACGCTTCAACCTCACCTTTCACTATCTCTCCCGTCAAACTTTTTGCTTTATATTTGAATCTTTTCATGAAAATAATGCAAATATTACGAATCTATACGATTACCTGAAGATTGCATAATATAAACATTCGTGTTTATTTGCGGCATTCGTATAATTTTGCTACTTACCGGACCTTACCAATCTCGTCAATTCATCAGGTCTTAATGAGAAGGACTGTGCAACATCGTATGTCACTCTCCCGCTTTTTACCAATGTGGCAAGCGACATTTCAAGTGTATTCATACCAACCTCAGTCGAGGTTTGAAGAATATTATCAATTTGATGAGTCTTACCTTCCCTGATCGAGCTTTTAACGGCCGATGTTCCAAGCATAACCTCATAGGCGACGAGCCTCTCCCCTGAAACCGAAGGTACAAGTCTCATCGAAAAAACAGCCTCAATGACATTGGACAATTGCAGCCGAACTTGCTTCTGCTGTTCATCAGGAAAAACATCAACGATCCTGTCTATGGTTTGCGCAGCCGAGTTGGTGTGAAGCGTAGCGAATACAAGATGGCCTGTTTCGGCAATCGTAAGTGCGGAAGAAATTGTTTCATGATCCCTCATCTCGCCAACCATTACAACATCAGGGTCTTCTCTAAGAACACTGCGCAGTGCCACCTGCCAAGAAAGTGAATCCGCCCCCATTTCACGCTGAGAAATGATAGAACTTTTAGGCCTGAAAACAAATTCTATCGGGTCTTCTATTGTAACAATATGACATGCACGAAGTGTGTTTATTTCATTAAGTACGGCAGCTAAAGTAGTCGATTTTCCATGACCTGTCGGGCCGGTCACCAGGATAAAACCCTGTCTCAAATTGGTGAACGAATGCAATATTTTCGGCAATTGAAGCGCATCAATATCGGCTATCTCAATCGGGATCATGCGAAACGATAGGGCATAGTGGCCCTTTTGAGTGTATGCATTGACACGAAATCTCGCACGTTCCGAAAAGGGTAAAGAAAAATCAAGTTCTTTGTTTACATAAAATCGTTCCAAATTTTCTGGTAGAAGAATTTCTTTAAGATACTTGTCAACAACATCCTGAGTAAGCAAACTGGCGGAACTCACAGGCGAAAGCACACCATCAACACGAATAAAAGGAGGTAAACCCGTGATAATATGAAGATCCGATGCTCTTCTCTGAACTGTCAATTCCAATAGGTCTTTAATTCCCATAAATTATGATTTACTCCTGCGCAACTCTCAGAACTTCCTCCACAGTCGTTAAACCCTCAATGACCTTAAGGTATCCGTCCTGTTTCATTGTGATCATTCCCTCATCTCTTGCCTGCTTTTCGATATCTGCCGCGGAAGAATGTTCTAGTATAAGCCTACTAATTTTTTCAGTAACTGGCAAGACCTCAAAAACGCCAACTCTTCCATAATATCCTGTATTTCCGCATACGTTGCAACCCTCTCCTTTATAAAATTTAACAGGACCGCTGGGCTTCCATAAATTACCAAGTACATCTTTAAAGGCAGTAACTATCTTTTCGTCGGGAGTATATTCGACACGGCATTCCGGATGGATCTTCCGTAAAACCCTCTGTGCCATGATCGCTGTTATCGATGAAGCCAAAAGATATGGTTCTGCTCCCATATCGAGCATTCTTGGAAGTGCGCCCGATGCATCGGTAGTATGAAGAGTGGAAAACACCAAATGACCCGTGAGTGATGCCTGAACAGCCAAATCGGCGGTTTCCTGATCACGTATTTCTCCTACAAGAATTATATTGGGTTCTTGTCTCAAAAACGATCT
>Ga0075823_140_pt1 | contig 8544 bp, 8 predicted proteins | sample RifGroD1_FD_68279 | JGI IMG/M metagenome (GOLD analysis project Ga0075823, IMG submission 68279) | Microgenomates (Woesebacteria) bacterium GW2011_GWD1_38_10
CGTTACCGACGCCGTCGCCCGCCTCCTCTTCCAAGAGACAGCAAAGAGACCGATCGTGATCCCCGTGATTCTGACGGTGTAGGGCGCGAATACGCGCGAGTTGAAGGTGTAAAGTAACACAAAAACACAAAACCCCGCCTCTTGACGGGGTTTTTAGGGTTAAGAATAAATACCTTATCTTTTAAAGAAAACTTCTCCAGAAGTAACTGCGGAAGTATTTGCGCCATTACCAAAATAAAATACTTCTCCCCTCTTAATCTGGGAATTTTCTATTTTATCTGAGCTTATTAGTTCGATAACACCCTCTTTCATATTTGCGACAAGGTATCCTTGACCACTTGGATTTTTCTGAATGATATACTTATTCCCAGATTCTGTGTTTAAAACTATCCGGTCATAATCACCAACCCTGACAACCTTCTGTTCTTTTGAATGTTGAATATTTTCTGAAAGATGCGGTCGGGGCAAATATTGAATCGGGGCAAAAAGACGTTGAGGTTTTCAAAGATACAAGACAGCTTGCAAACGAAGAAGCTCTTCCTGAACAAAAAGAAGTCCAAAACCACCCCTTTTTAATCGACCCCCTCGGAACCCTTGTTTGTCTTGATTGTCCTATTGCATCCTCATCTGCCAGGATAAGTTATCCCTTGACTGCCGTGCCCCGTTAAAATCGCGGCACGAGGCGTGTTTGAATAAAACTGAAAAGCCAAGTGCAAAGATTCGACGGGGTCCGATTGCCAGTAGCTCTGCAAAAATTACCTATCCGCTATCGGAATCCCGTTAAGCATACCTTAAGCTGTTTTTATTTTTAATTTTTCTCTTTATATCTTAATATCCTAATATCACAATATCTTGATATCTTTCCCCCACTGTCCCAATATCCCAATATCGTAATATCCTAATATCGGTATATAATATCCCTAATGTCCAACAAACTCCGTATTTTTCAAAATCTCCTTGCTCTTTCCGCTGTTACCTTAATCATTATCGTTTGGTCAACTGTTACCTATTTAGCGTTTCAGAATAAAAAATATAAACTGCCGGAAAGAATAATTGCTTCATACGAAGAATGCGTCAACGCGGGAAATACCATATTAGAGTCATACCCCGCGATATGTATAACCAAAGACGGGAAACGTTTTGTTCAGGATATTGTCAAAATTGATAATACTGCGGTTGAGGATTGGAAAACATATAAGAATGACGTTAGTGGATTTGAGTTCAAATACCCGAGCAGTCTTGAAATCTATATAAGCGATAATGCTAATTCCAAAATAATAAACTATAATCTCCAAATCGGTTTCAGTCCAAAGCAGGGGGACAATTCGGCATATAACATTATTGATATCTTGGTTTCGGACCAATTTGATTCCCTGGATGAATATCTCGCTACAAAAGCATGCAATTACAACAATGCAATAATTACCGATACAAGTATCAGTGGTCAATCGGCGCTAAATTTGAATTGCCCCAACGGGCTTTTTCCGCAAAAAAATGTATTGTTAAAAAAAGATAAATATATTTACCAGATATTCGCCACCTTTGGAGATGCATATGCTGAAATCTATACCAACAAAGAGTTAGAGAGTCTTTTTAACCAAATTCTCTCTACATTTAAATTTTTTGATACTGGTAATCCAACATCCGACACTCCCTACACCTGTCCTGAAAATGGTTGGGTAAATTGCCAGCCAATACTGTCTGAAAAAGAACAGCAAGACTGCACCCGAGAAGCATTTGATTGGTATGAGACAAATTGCCCCAATTATGAAGGTGCGGCATACTAGAAACCATGGAAACCGTAAAACCCAAAAACAAACTCCGTTCTTTGCAAAACCTCCTCGCACTATCTGCTGCAACTTTGATCATCACAGTCTGGTCAACGGTTTCTTTTCTTGCATATCAAAATAAATTACTGGAAAAATATTCGGACGAATCTAATAAATCTGCTAATTATATTGTACCAACTCCGGCAAATGCTCAATTTACCGATGCAACTACAAAGGATTGGACAACCTATAAAAACGAAACGCTTGGTTTTGAATTTATGTATCCCCTAAAACTAAAGATTTTCGAAAAAAATAACTCCGTTACCTTAAACCACTCAATTCCTTATGAAAATTACGGCAATTGCGATATGATCGTTGATAATTTTTCAAAATTGTTGAACGACTTCAATGTTACTTTTGAATTAAAGGTTTCAGAAGAAATTGAATTTCCATCGTATTTCGACGGAAATTACCAATCAGGGAAACTTAGCGGAAAATGGTACTGGGCAGGTGCAGAAGGATGCGGACCAAATATCTACTATTTCCCCCAACAGGGAGGTAAAACATTAGTAATTACCCAAGATACTCTACAGGCTTTTTCCGGAATTAGTACAATGTGGGATCTGGATAAAATATTAAGCTCTCCGAATGTGATCACACAAAAGGAATATGATGAACTATTCTCCCAAATCCTCTCCACCTTTCGGTTTTACTCAGAGTTATAGTATCCCAACATCCTCCACCCACCCCTCCTTTCTACGTCTTCTTTCCTGCTTCCTATTTTCTTCTTATATCCTAATATCGTAATATCCCAATATCATTGGGCTTTGTATCTCTTTGATCCTCAGATCTTAAGCTTTGCTTATATCTTTCTCTTTCAACCCCGTAATATCCTAGTATCATAGTATCCTAATATCTTTCCCTTGACCACTTTTGTTCTATTTTAATCCTTTTGATCATATTTATTTTTAAATATTTTGGTACAAAATTGAATTGAAATGGGTTACTGCCGAACCCGAAAACTACATGTTAAATACTTTCCAAAAGTAGCAAAAAAAAGCCTTAATTTCTTCAAAGGTTTTCTGTCTTTTGTCGGTAAACCTTTCTACTTCCTTCTTCTTGCAACGGCTAATTTAGTCGTTCACACCAATACTTTCATAAAGGACTTGTTTTCAATAAAAAGAGTTCTACTGAAACTATTAGCGACCATCCGAAGTCACATCTCCCGCTTATTCAAAAAGCAAATATCTTTACTAAACAAAACCTCAAAAAGGTTCATTAAATTTTTTAAAAACACCCGCGTTTTACTTATTGGCGTTTACACTCCCCATTTTTCCAAAAAGAACACACTGCTTTTGAGCATTTTTGCTTCGGCAATTATCGGTGCGTCAACATTTGTATGGACTGTCATCTTTGAAGATCTGCCGTCGGCACGGTTGCTTGCTTTCTACGAACCCGCCACTTCTTCAAAAATTTATGATCGAAACGGCAATCTTCTGTATAAAATTTATAAAGACGAAAATAGAACACCGGTCAAACTTGAAGATCTTCCAAAAGAGGTTATTCTTTCAACTCTCGCCATTGAAGACAACGAATTTTACCGACATCACGGATTCTCACTAAAGGGAATCGCAAGAGCGGCGATCAAAGACATCAAAGAAAACAAGATGGAAGGGGGGTCCACCATAACACAGCAATTAGTAAAAAACATTCTTCTTTCTTCCGAAAAAAGCATTATTAGAAAAATAAAAGAGGTCGTTCTTGCCGTACAGGCAGAATCAATTTATTCCAAAAATGAAATTCTTGAAATGTATTTGAATGAAGTACCCTATGGAGGGACTGCTTACGGAATTCAGGAGGCTTCTCAAAAATATTTTGGGAAGGACGCAAAAAATTTAAGCTTGGCTGAGGCTGCAGCTCTAGCCGGACTTCCCAAAAGTCCAAGTAAATATTCCTCCCAAGGAGGGGATTCCAATAGTATTTTTGTCCGTCAAAAAGAGGTCTTGACGCAAATGCTTGAAAATTCATTTATAAACCAAGATGAATATAAAAATGCCCTTAAGGAAGAATTAACTTTCAAAAATCCTCAAACCGTCATCGCCGCCCCGCATTTTGTCATGTTCACGAAAAACTATTTGGAGGAAAAATTCGGTAAAGAAATTCTTGAAACGGGCGGATTAAAAATTACCACTACTCTCGATATGAATATTCAAAAAATGGTTGAAGAGGTCGTTGACGTAGAATTAAAAAAACTTACCGGTTATAGGGTCGGGAACGCTGCGGTGATAGTTATTGAACCCAAAAGCGGAAACATATTAGCCATGGCAGGCTCGAAAGATTTTTTTGATGAGAGCTCTCAGGGACAGGTAAATGTTCTTACGACACTCCAGCAACCGGGGTCGTCGATCAAGGTCATAAATTATGCGTATGCACTAAGCCACGGATATCAAGCCAATACTATTATTGATGATTCACCTGTCACATATCAGGTAAAAGGATCTCCCCCCTATTCCCCTAAAAATTATGATGGAAAATATCGTGGCAGGATCACACTGCGAAGCGCCTTTGCCGAGTCCAGAAATATTCCCGCTGTCAGAGTTTTGGAAAGTTACGGCGTTGATAAAATGATTGATCTTGGACAAAGAATGGGTATAACAACTTGGAACGATCCAAAAGACTATGGTTTGTCCATCACTCTTGGTGGTGGAGATATAAAGCTTTATGATCTGGCTCAGGTATACTCCGTTATCGCAAATTATGGCCGTAAAGTTGATCTCAGTCCAATTCAGGATATTTCAGATGGCCATGGAAAAGTACTTCTTGATAATAAAAACGCGGAGGGGGAACAAATCATCGACCCGCGCGCCGCCTATATATTAACCGACATCCTTAAAGACAATAATGCGCGGTCACCTGCATTTGGCAGGAATTCACAACTCAATATTGAAGGACATAAAGAGGTGGCAGTAAAAACGGGAACCAGCAATAACTTGCGGGATAATTTAGCGATCGGATACAATCAGGATTACTTGGTAGCTGTCTGGGTTGGAAATAATGACAACTCCCCTATGGCAAGGATCGCCTCCGGAATAACAGGGGCAACACCAATATTTAATAAAATAATGACGGAGCTATTGAAAGAGAAGGAGAGCTTACCTTGGGAAATTCCAAATGGTGTAAAAAAAGCAGCGCTTTGTTATACAACAAAAAAACCGGACAGTGATGAAGTTATGGTCAAGCAATATGAAGAATGGTTCTTAGAAGAAAATTTACCTAAAAATGTTTGTTCTGCTATCTTATTACACAGTGGGTGAACGGTTACTTATTATCTTCCACCATACCGTCATAAATTATTTTCGACAGTTCCGGAAATATACTATCAGCTTCTTTTAATACGACATTTTTACCCAACATCACGGCAATATAGGGATTTTCTGAATACACTATACCGGCATCATTAACAACCCCTGTTTCTCTGCCATATTTATGTGCAACACGGATACTTTCCGGTACACCGGCAGTTAGCCAATCTTCGTAAGAAGTATCCGTTAAGTTTATTAGCAGTTCATCTGTATTTTTCATATTTAATAACTGTCCGTTCCAAAGTTTATAAAAAAACGATCCGATATCAGCAGGTGTTGTTTCATTTTTTTCAAGGCTCGTTCCTTTCATCCCAATCCCGTTAATAATATCCTGAATTTTTTCATCACCCAAATGTTTCCGGCAGATATTAAAAGCTGTGTTATCCGACTCCTTCCCCATCAGTTTTAGCAGGTCGCGGTATGAGATCTGATAACCTGCAGGTTTGTTATATAAACTCCCCGACCCCCTTACTTTGTCTTCCGTCTTTAGTATGTATCTTGTATTTAGACTCAGAGCTCCGTCTTCTTCACTCATATACATTCCCACCATCACAGGAAGTTTTATAAGCGAGGCTGCCTGAAAAGTGTTGTTCTCATAAATTCCAAATGAGTGTCCGCTTGCAAGGTCGGTCACATACAATCCATAAACACCGGTCAGCCTATCAGTACTTTCTTCAAATTTGGAAAGAACATTTTCCGATTTTGTATCTGCTGCACCCTGACCCGGACCCAAAACAATGGTCTTTGATCCAAATGGGTTGATTTCAGATAAATTTATATTTGGAAGGGTTGGCATCTTCCAACCCCTTGATGAAACTGCAAAGTAAAACGACCAACCTGAAGTTATTATCATTAACAAAAAAAGAAAGACCCTGTCGAATTTATTCCAAGCCCTTATAGGTTCTTTTCTCCTTACGCGTTCTTTGGAATTGAGATCCTTTATCTTTTTAATCTTTACTTTTCTCTCCTCCCCTCCGGTCCTTACGTCTTCCTTATTTTCTTCATTTTCTTCTCTCTCCGCTTTCTCCTTTTTATTAAAGATTCCCATATAGAGATTTTACTATTAAAATAACAAATTATTAAATTATTAGAAACATTCCATGAATAAGTCTTTGAAGTAATCAGTTATTTTCTACGCTGATCCCAAGTCTCCGGATTGACGAGGTTTTCCGGTATTTCACCGCTCAGGGTTTTAAGTATCGCATCAACTGCCAATTGCCCCATTTTCTCCCTTGCCTCCCAAGTCGCACTGGCTATATGGGGAGTTAATATCACATTTTCCATTCCTATAAGTTCGGGATTAATGTTTGGCTCCGTTTCAAAAACATCCAATCCCGCTCCCCCAACTTTCCCTTCCCTAAGTCCGTCAACTAAAGCGTGTTCATCAACGATCGGTCCACGCGCAGTGTTTACTATAATCACCCCGTGTTTCATCTTTCCGATCGCATCGCGTCCGATCATTCCCCTTGTTTCGTCAGTTAACGGCACATGAACAGAAATAAAATCAGACTCCCTGTAAAGCCTATCAAGATCCGCAAACTCAATTCCAAATTCTTTTTCGGCTTCAGGATCGGGTGATCTTTTATTATATAAAACCCTCATATCAAACCCCTTGACCTTTTTTGCCGCCATCGTCCCGATCCTTCCAAGTCCAACTATCCCAAGTGTTTTTCCCCTTAAAGCGTGCCCCAAAAAGATATTCGGTTCCCACCCGCGGTAACTCCCTCTTTTTGTTGACTCATCTGCCTCGACCAATCTTCTTGCCAAAGATAACATCAAGGTTACAGCATGTTCTGCAACAGCTTCATTGACTTCATCACAGGGAGTATTTGCAATTAATACATTTTTTTCTGAAACTTGTGGAACATTTATATTGTCAAACCCAACCGCATAATTCGAGAATATCTTCATTTGAGGACCAACCGCATCAACCACTTCCCCGTCGATTTTGTCCGTTAAAAAAGACAGAACCGCATCCATCCCTTTTGCCCTTTCCAAAAACTCTTCAGGCGACAAAGGTCTGTCGTGTTCACAAATATAAACCTCATTTCCCGAATTTTGCAGCCGGTCGAGGTGTGTTCCCGGAAATTTTCTGCTTACAAATATTTTTGCCATAATTTAATCCATTAAAAAAGTATCTCTATCTTCCTTTTCTTCTAAATAGTCTTCCTGATAGAATTCGGAAGACTGAGGAAGATCGTATGTTGGTGGTTCACTACCGGTTTTGACCTCAGATATTCTGTTGGCTTGTCCTGTTAAGAACGCTGGTCTAAATGACCCAATAACGTCCTTAACTCCGATAAATTTACGAATTCTACTTGACAACCTTTCCATATTCTTAAAATTCAGTAACTTCTACATTACAACTTTTAGCCCTCTCAAGCCAAGTCCCAATTTCATCCTCACTTAGAAGCCCGTGCTGTGCACCAACATATCCAATTACGGAAGCGGAATTAACCGTCCCCCACAAAAGTGCTTCGTCAATATTTTTACCCTTAATCAGAGCAGACAGGCATCCGGAACCAAACGCATCTCCTGCACCGGTTCTTTCATACGCATCAACAGGCATAACACCGGACCTGTAATATTTGCCTTCAAACAAAGTAAATGCACCGTTCGGTCCATCAGTAACAACCGGAACCCTGGGTCCCAACGCTGAAACTCTATCCAACAACTCTTTTTCCTTCCCCCTTGACTCTTCCATTCCTGAAACCTTTTCCGCTTCTTCGCGGTTAATATAGACCATATAACTCACCTCTAGCACATTCTTGATCTTCTCAACACCTGCTCTAATTTGCCTGCTCCCGGGATTAAAGACAATTTTTATATCTTGTCTTGGTTTTACATTCTGTACTATTTTTGCGTATGTGTCTTCAAAATCACTGCCCATCGAAGTCAGATACACCCATTGCGCGTCGGGAAATTTATCAGGCAGTTTGTAATCGATCTCATCTTTATAAGTGAATATCGTTCTTTCTCCTGAATAGTTTATCGCTAAAGAATAGTTTGATCTTTTGTCCTTTGCCCTAAAAACATTGGATGTATCCACGCCATCCTTGATCAACTTTTCTATAATTTGACTGCCAATGTCATCATCCCCCAGAGTAAGAAGGGCTGAGCTTCTTATCCCCAATCTTCGGGTTCCGACAGCGTTATTCGCCGCGTTTCCCCCTATTGAAAACTCAAGATCGCGAACAGGAATCTTGTCGCCATAAGAAAAACAGATCAAACAATCCTTGTCGTTCATCTGGCACAGTGCCTCCGACTCAGTCGGGAATATAAAGGCGTCAAGTGATGCATCGCCGATTGTAAGTAAATCAATTTTTTCCATTTTTATATAGCTGAATTGTTATTCCATATCAACAGCATATTTCCCTTCTCTTGCCAAAGAGTTCATTTTAGCCCTCCTAATA
>Ga0075823_146_pt1 | contig 7933 bp, 10 predicted proteins | sample RifGroD1_FD_68279 | JGI IMG/M metagenome (GOLD analysis project Ga0075823, IMG submission 68279) | Microgenomates (Woesebacteria) bacterium GW2011_GWD1_38_10
TCACCGGGAATCCCTTCGACTGCGCTCAGGGTAAACTTCTCATCCCGTTGAAAACTTCAACAAACTCAGTATTTGGAAACAATGAGCCTGTCGAAGTGTGACCTCACCGGGAATCGAACCCGGGTTTACGGGATGAAAGCCCGCTGTCCTAGCCGCTAGACGATGAGGCCGCGTAAAGTTCACTTCGTTCATCACGCGGTAAACCAAAGTAAAGTTCACTTCGTTCATCACGCGGTAAACCGTAATGTTAAATAATTTTTAATTTGCTTTTTTAAAAAACTTCTTCCTGAACCGCTTTTCAGGAACTTCTCTCTTCCTGTTGCATCTTCCCTATTCAAATAAGCTTCAAAATATATTATTTTCCAAGGAGAAAACGCTTTTGTTGATTGAACGAGACCTGTGTTATGTTTCTTTAACCTTAAATATGGACTAGATGGTGTATATCCGATATACCATCTGCCTTCTCTGTTTTCTAATAAATATACAAAATACACTTGGCTCGCCACGCGATCCCAACAAAGTTAGATTACATAGCTACCCTAAAGGCTCGCCACGTGATTCCGACGAAGTCGGGATTTTACGTGGTGAGTCCGGGAGGGATCGAACCTCCAACCATCACCTTAAAAGGGTGTTGCTCTACCATTGAGCTACGGACCCGAGTGTAACGAGGGTTCGTGCATCAATGGCCAAGCTTTGCTTACCATTGAGCTACGGACCCAATAATTTTAACGAACCATATTATACCGTAAAAACATTCCATGGTAAAATACGAAGTTGAAGTCAATACAATGCGGGATCGTCTGTGCTGAGCGAAGCCGAAGCAAAAGGAGCGTAAGCGACGACATGGCAGGACAATCCTGCGAAAGCAGGATAAAGAATTTACAATGCGGGATCGTCTAATGGCAGGACACGGCCCTTTGGAGGCTGGTATCTTGGTCCGAATCCAAGTCCCGCAGCTAAGACGGGTAGGCATGTAACCACACGCTCGTAATTCATACTCTCAAAACCAAAATATTTCTGAACTTTTTATTTTCTGTTTTTAAAGTTTTTTTCATCAATCCACGACCGTATGGAGAATAAGCTAATCAGGATAATTCCTGGCAGAAGAAAGCATTTCCAACCGTAGTCAAAAAATTTATGTAATCCCAAAGTTGATGGCATAGTTAATAAAATTATAAGTAAAAGGATTGATAAACTTCAAAATTTTTTTGGGATAAAATTACTCTAATCAAATTAAAGGAAGTCAATAATGTCAGTAATAAATAAAGTACAAAAAGGGAATTTTGACAACTCTAGAATTAATGCCCATATATTATATATACTACTTTTTAGTTGGATATTCCCTTTTATTAAAAACGGTAATCTTTTAATTGACTTATTACCAAAAATTGATATATGATTTTAAAAAGATGACTATTACAAGAGTTTTGCTATTGATATTGTTTTTCTTCACTATAGTTTTAGTTACTCCAAAAACTTCAAGAGCAATCGATTTACAAGAAACATTAACTTCAGAAAATTCGATTGTGACAAAAATATATGAAGGAATAGAATATTTATTCGCCTTTAAAGTTAAAAATAAAGTACAGGTTTTAGAAAAACACGCAGAAAAAAGATTAGTTATGGCGCAAGGCTATGCCGAAGAAGGAAATAATGAAAGGGTACAAAACTTAATGCAGAACTATCTTCAGATAAAAGAAAGACAAAACAATTTACTTGGTAAGGTTAATGTTGGAGAGGTTTTGGGTGCTGTTGCAGAAAGTACAATAGAACAACAAAAAACAATGGAGGAAATTAAGACTAGAGTGAATGAAAATACAAAACAGGAAGTTATTCAAGTTCAGGAGCAAGTTGTAAATCAGGTTGCAAAATGGGTAGTTGATGTAAATGGACCAGAGGGGACAACTGACTTTTTAAATGAAGTGGCACATGTTTGGGCACCTGGAACAGGACCTGGGGGAGAAGCGGGACATATATATGCAGGTGGTGGAAAACATGTTTATGCTACCGGAACAGGACCAGGAGGAGGTGAATCGGGAGTTGTTATTGAAGGTGGAGAAATGAAGTTTGCAACAGGGGCTTCTATGAATGCACCTGGGGCGGATATTAAGACTGTGGAGATAAAAACCGGCGGTACAGTAAATGATCCAGTGCCAGTTCCTGATGGGCCAAATTATGCTCCTGGTACTACTTCAGGAGGAGGTAATACAAATCCGACCACAAATACAATTGACCCTGGTGGCATTGATCCTGGTACTTCTTCAGATGGTGAGACTTGGTTGGCGCCATAATATATACTTTTTATGTATCTTGCTGGTTTTATTTTTAGTCTTGATGCGAGACACTACTATAAGGATGAAAGGGTCCTAGACCCGTAAGCTCAGCTTAACATAACAATTTTAGAATCAACGAGAAATGGAACGTGCAGGCTTCACTTTCGAAACCTCAAGATGGGAAATAGGACTATCTGGTCGAACAATTTGAAACAGCCTAATTTTCTGAGATTTCAGACATTTGTGGGATTACTACTTTATTTTGAAATGATTCAGATGTAGTTGAGTGAACCAAGTTCCCTGCTTTGTAAACATCAACTCTCACCGGAAATATTCCCTGTTTTTTATTTACGGCTTTCTCCTTCGCTTTGTTTACATGATATTGGTTGATGGTCCTTTCTTCCTGAAGTATTGTTGCCACCTCATGAATTTCATCTTCTCTGCCCGCTAAAACCGCTTTGGCTTGTTTCATCGCAGAACCCCAATCAACACCCAAATAGTGCTCTGTTATAAATCTGTCCCAACCCGTCCCCCCATAGCCCATTGCACCGGCAGCTGCTGCAGAAACCGCTGTCATCCGGACAGGACTCGCGGAACCTAATGAGTCACCACTGGGAATAATTGTCGCTTCGACAATTTCTCCCGCAGCAACTATATGGGCAGCTTCGTGCTTGGCCGTAGAACTTAGTATAGGTCTTGGGGTTTCGATCTTATGCGCAACGACCTTAACACCACCTTCGAGGTTCTTGTAAACAGGTCCTGTTGTGTTTATGTGTATTCTCTCTATTATCTTTAATTATACCACTTAAAAAAATCCCCGCTTCCATTGGTACAAAAAATTTGGTTTAATTACTGCTTGTGAAATCACAAAAAACTGTTGTTATACTCCACGGATTCCCCAATACCCTGTCCAAAGACAGGTCCCCCTTGTTGGCTTTTTTCATTTCGGAAAATTACAACATAATCATGCCGGACCTTATGGCTGATGTCGACCATTTTAATGTGGAAGGGATCAAAAATAAAATTCACTGTGAATTAAATGGTACCGTACCCGATGTAATTGTTGGAATATCAATGGGAGGACTCATAGCTCCGCATCTGGCAAAGGATTACCCTACTACAAAACTTATAATGATTGCGAGCGGTCCAAAGTTAAAAACAAAAATTCCCGTTTTCAATTTTTTGATCCGTTTGGAAAAATATGATACTTCCCTATTTCTTTGGAGGTTAATTAAGAGGATTCCAAGAAGTGTTTATCTTCTTGTTTATAAGACCTTCAGCAAATACAAAAATAATGCCACTACAATGGAAGAATACATAAATAAAGCCAATGAGAACTGGAATTCTTTGCAAAAAATACCCATTAACAAGGTTAAGGAAGTCTTGAAATTCGCAACAGAAACCGATAACACCGATCTTTTGACTAAAACGGTGAATAAAACCATTATTATTGCCGGCAGATCTGATAAATTGATGCCTCAAACACACTCAGAAAAAATGGCCAGATGTATTAAACAAAGCCGACTTATTACTTTAAATCGGGCACATTATGATATTTTTACACATAGCGACTATGCTCTTCTTTATGATTTTCTGAATTGATAATGAAAACACAAACCCTTCAAAAGATCAAAGGATATGCTTATGATAAGTTCTCTTGCTACAAAGGCTGTCAGCACGGTCTGGATCACGCACTGAGGGTGGTAAATAATGCCAAAAGGATGGTCAAGATCCTTAAAGTTGAAAAGCGTATTGATGTCAATTTACTGTACGCATCCTGCTGGCTCCATGATATTGCCGTAATTGACAAGAACAACAATGTAATATCATCCCTGTATTTTCATTTTTTTGAAAGTTCTATAAATAAAAAACATATCCGCAGAGTGTTGGAAAGATTTCCACTTTCTAAAAGTGAGTTCCATACAATTGCAAATGCGATAATAAACCATCCCCATTCCATTCCCTACAGGTCATTAAACAGAAATGGCGATATTTATTTGAAGATCCTGCAGGATGCGGATAGCTTTGACTATATTTCGGATGAGAGACTAAAAAGTTTTAACCATAAAAGAAAGTATCTCGCACCTGTTTCGAATTTATATGTACATCTCGTTAAGAAAAACCTTAAATATTTCCTAAACTATCCGGAATTGGCAAAATATATTGACCGGTTTTAAGTTCAAATCCACCCTTTGTACTTCTCTCTGCATTTCCTCATTTCTTAATTTCTTCCTTTCTTTAGTTCTTTCTTTCTCCCCCCCATATTTTCTTTCCTATTTCCTATTTTCTCCTAATACCGTAATATCCCAATATCACTGGGCTTTGTATCTCCATATTTTTCTTTTCCCCCACCCCCATACCCGCATAATTCATACCCCATGATACTTGTTTTTTGTTACCTGTTACCTGTTACTTGTCACCTGTTACCTGTTACATGTTACTATTAAAGTATGTCCATTACTCCTGCCCGTGACCAATCCGGAAGGTTTATCAAGACCTCAACCGATACAACATATTCAACCGCACCTACTACAAAATCCGAGTCCGATGAGCAAATTTCAACTTACAGCATAACTAAAAAAAGAACTGATCCCCCGCTTCTTTTTTTGCGGGTTTCAAATCCGATAACGTACATCAAAAGATGGTGGAAGAGGGTCGTCGGAAATGAGGGTGTAGAATTCCGATTGAAGGTCAGACCGTTGACGGCAATTGCAATTGCAATGGCTCTTGGAATATTCAGTTTCGGGGTCGGGCGGGTATCCGTACCGGCTGACAGCCCAATCATAAAATACATCCCACAGCTTTTGCCGGCTCCAACTTCAAATCCTTGGCGCGAAACAGCTTTTTCCGGTACTCTACGCTCAACTAATGGCGACATATACCTGTTAACTTCGGAATCCGAGGCTCTTTCCTTAAATATTCCATCCAATTTGGATCTGTCAAACTACATCGGCAAACGCATCCTCGCCAAAGGACTATTTAACGAAAACCAAAGACTTCTAAAAATTATCAGTGTGGAAAATATCGAGCTTCTAAGTACCAAACCGCAAAAGATCCCAACAACAATTCCCTCACCAACCACATTCCATACACCCACACCTATTCCCACAAACACGCAGGAGGAGCCGTTAGATGTTTCCGTTTACAATAATCCTTCAATGTGATCTGAATAACGCCTGATATACTGAAAATGATATTGCTTTGCGTATCGGAATATTTTCTAAACCTGTATTATAAAGTATATAATCGATCTGTATGAAAAATGCTGTTGTCGGATATCTGATCACTCTTACGTATTTTCTCGCTATCGACTTTTCTTGGCTTTCCATTATGTCCAAAAAGGTCTATTCTCCCCAAATCGGACATCTGATGGCTGAAAAACCACAGCTTTTGCCGGCATTTATTTTTTATTTATTGTTTGTTGTCGGACTATTGGTTTTTGTTATCCTTCCGTCAATTTCCCAAAATTACCCTATCGGAAAAACTTTACTCTATGCTGCCCTTTTTGGACTTGTAACATATGCCACTTATGACCTGACCAACCTTGCAACTCTCAAAAACTGGCCTATTATCGTAACAATTATCGATATGATATGGGGAGTAGCGCTTTCCGCGCTTGTTACTCTTCTTTCAATTCTTACCATCAAAAAAATCGGGTAAATACATATTGAATTTTTGGTTTTGAGTTCGTTTCTCCTCAATCAATTAGTCACTTAACCACTTCGTCATTCTGAGCGCCTTTTCCCTAATATCGCAATATCTCCATATCTTTTTGATCCTCAGATCTTAAGCTCTGCTTATATCCTTCTTTTTCCCCACCCCCATACCCGCATAATTCATACCCCATGATACTTGTTTCTTGTCGCCTGTTACTTGTCATCTGTTACCTATTACATGTTACTATTAAAGTATGCCCACGCCTGCTGCCCGTATCCAGACACTAAACATTCCGGACCTTACTCCCTTTTTTTCCTCAGGAATTATTGACCCTATAAAATTTCTCAATACTCTTTTTGATGAAGCTGTAAAGGTCAGAGCCTCTGATATCTTTTTTGAACCGACAAAAAACAGTTTACTTGTCAGGGCAAAAGTCGATGGGGTTTTATACGAAATAGGCAGTTTAACTCTAGATTCCTACCAGCAAGTAGCATCACGGATCAAAGTTATGGCAGAATTGGACCCGTCTGAAAAAAGAAAGGTTCAGGAAGGAAAGATCAATCTTGATAAGGATGGAGTGATCGTAAACTTACGCGTCGAGGTTGCAAACACAATTAACGGAGAGTTGATCGTTATAAGAATTCATGAAAAGAAAACAATCGTTATGCCTTTGGAGGAGCTTGGCTTTTCGCAAGTTGCTTATAAAAATTATCTTAATATGCTGTCGCAGCGAAGCGGGCTCATATTAGTTGTCGGTCCGACAGGTTGCGGAAAAACGACAACGCTTTACTCAACGATCTCAAAACTTAATGAGGGGTCTGTCTTTAATATTATGACGATCGAGGATCCTGTCGAATTTGCGCTTGATGGAGTCAATCAGATGCAGGTGCAAAAAGAAACAGGTTTCACTTTTGCCCAAGGATTGAAAACTTTACTTCGTTTGAGCCCTGATGTCGTATTGGTCGGTGAAATAAGAGACAAAGAAACTGCCGATATAGCGGTTGAATCAGGTCTTACTGGACAACTTGTATTATCAACTTTGCATGCTGAAGATTCGGTCGGGGCACTCTTTCGTCTTCTTGATCTGGATATCGAAACCTATCTTTTAAACTCCTCTCTTATGGGAATTGTCGCACAAAGACTCATACGAAAGATTTGCACATCCTGTAAAGAAAGTGTAACAATAGGAAAAGACGAAGCAGATCTTTTTCAGAAAGCGGTCGGACGCCCGCCAAGACAACTTTTTACGTCAAAGGGGTGCGAATACTGTGCATCTTTAGGTTTTAAGGGAAGAATGGGAATCTATGAAGTTCTTGTCATCAACTCAAAAATCAGGGAACTGCTTCGGAATCAAGTTACAGAAACCGACCTCAGGGAAAAACTTATCCGTGAAGGTTATGATACTCTTCTTCGCGACGGCCTTCTCAAAGCCGAAGCCGGACTAACAACCGTTGATGAGGTACTCCGAAATTCTCTTAGAATCAGTTAATTTTTGTTCCCTTAATATCCTCCAACTTCCTTTAATATTCCCTTGTATAATTTCTGTAATGTCTGCTCCTGCAAAAACCGATACTATAAAATTATTCTTAATTCCCGGCTCGATCACTTAATCACTTTTTTGTCTGTACCGCTACAACCTTTCTCCTATGACTCCTTCTTCTCCTTTTATCTCTCAGTACTTTCTCCCTCTCCTGATTCTCAATAATCTTGCTTCTAACTGCTTTTTCCTTGTTTAGCATTGCATCGACAAGTTTTTGACATTCAGAATCAGGACAGGCTGTGATAGTCGTATAAACCCATGAGGAATTGAGTCGCTCCTTCTTAGTCTTAACAACCACTCTCTGTTTCCCGCATTTAATACAAATACTTTGGCAATTAATAACCATAAACAAGTTTGTCCCCCGTTCACTTCATCAATAGGCAAAAAACCACGATATCCGTGAACTTTATGATAAACAAATTCCAAATAACTACCAATAAAATCCGATTGCTTCAAATCTCCA
>Ga0075823_152_pt1 | contig 7310 bp, 6 predicted proteins | sample RifGroD1_FD_68279 | JGI IMG/M metagenome (GOLD analysis project Ga0075823, IMG submission 68279) | Microgenomates (Woesebacteria) bacterium GW2011_GWD1_38_10
CCAATTTCTTATCTGTTCGATAGGGTATTCAAGATTGCCGGCTCTAACGAGAGTATGGTTTGTATAAACGATCATAGTTTTTGCTTTTTTCCAAGCTTCTTCAAAAGTAAGACCCTCCTTTTTAGAGATATTCTTTGCAAGTTCCCAAATCAAAAATCCGGGCCTTCCTTCATTTATATGAAATATTTGTGGATTTATATTAAGACTTTCCAAAAGCTTCATTCCACCAATGCCAAGTAATATTTGTTGCCTGATTTGGGAGTTTATGTCTCCCCGATACAAAGTATCCATATCAGAGATCCATTCCGGAGGATTACCGTCTACATCGGTAGATAAGAAATATAAGGTAGTTTTGTCTCCAAGACGAATATGATACGATTTTATTTTAACCTCCTCGTTTGCAATGAGAAGTGTAATTATCACAGGCTTTCCGTTAGTGGTGGTTTGTCTTAAGAACGAAGTGTCATGGTCAAATTGTGAATCTCTTTGTTCTTCTTTTCCTTCTCCGGTAATATGTTGCACAAATTCTTTACCTTTGTAAAGAATTCCGACCCCCACCATGGGAAATTCCTGATCAGCCGCCTCACTAATGATGTCCGAAGCCAAAACGCCAAGACCTCCGGAATATGTAGGAAGATCACTGTCAATTCCGAATTCGGCACAAAAAAAAGCAACGGGTGAATCTTGGGCAGTCATATATTAAATATACAGGGTTTGCAGGTAACAATAAACCGGGAAGGTCGCTAGGCATTAGTAGCCAGGCACTAGTGGGAAAGTATGTGCAGTCTAGTGTATGGGGTTTATAACTCAAAATTCAAAACACAAAGTTCAAAACGATCCAACAACTATCCGTCAGTGCATTTCCGATCTTCTCTCCTTCAAATATTCGCTCCACCCCTGAATGAAATCCAGTACGGCAACAAAAGGTGTTTCAATCACAAAATTAAAAAATATTGCCACAATATTATACTCTCTCCATTTTTTGGCCAGAACCGAACCCACTTTTGCGATCGGCAATGTTAAAATATCAAGAACAAAATCGGAAAAATTTCGGTCTTCGTCAACGCTTAATTCTTTCGATTGATTTCTGATTACTACTGCTGCAAAGACTGTAAGAGCGATCGTAAAAGTGTCAAAAATAACGGAAGTGATCGGTAATTTTGCAACATAGAATACAAAGGCGATACTTGTGAAGACCAACCAGGCCGAAAGTATAAACAATAAAGTCATAAATACATTAAAAAGTCTAAATCTCTTTCCTGCAATTCGGATCTGATAATGTTCCTGTCCGCCATCTTTATACACAAAACTTAGAGTTGTAGAAATGATTTTTTTCAGATTTTCTTTCTTGGGAGGTTTAATTATGATAACAAGAAAGAACATAACTAAAGTTGGTATCAAAAAATCAATGATCGCGGCAGATAAATTAAAACCTTCATAAAAAAGGTGTGCCAGAGGTACCTCGATAATATAAAAAGTCACCCAGTTAGATAAAAATACTGATAATGTTGAAAAAAAGGCGAGGTGCAGTAGTCTTATTTTCAGAGTTTTATAGCGTTTATTATAAGATTTGGTAATTAGATCCGTAAGCTTTTCTTTATTTTCCAAAGTCGATCTTATCTTGTTGGGTTTATCCTTCAGTTCTTCCAATACATCATCTAAAAGCATAAATACCGTATCCACTCCTTCGGATACAGAGTCAAATTTTCCATTGATCCGGGTATTAATTTTTTTATAAGCATTTTTCCACCAATCAGGTATTTTATTTGACATTTCTCCGATCCTGTCAGGGCTAGGGTTATGCCAATCGGGATACTCTTCCTTCAATAATTGATAGATAATGAAATTGTCATCAAGATCGTAAAGAGTCCTCTGAGCCGAGATCCTTATTATTTTCAACTTTTCATCAGAGTTTAAGGAATCAGAGGGGATGACCGATATGCGATCGTTTAGGATATTTGTCATTGCCTTGGTGATCTCCTGTTCTTTTACCGGGTTTGTCAATATTTCCTCAATTTCACAGGCTGCAATTTCCAATATAAATGTTGCAAGGTTTGTTTTTTCCTTAACTTTGAAGGATCTGTCATTTGAAACGTGTTCAAAAAAATACAAATATTTATATAAAGCTTCAGAGACACCGCCGAGCCGTTCTCTTGGTATTGTATGGTTAGGCAAATGACCGCCGCGGATAAGCTCTATAGTGATGGTTTCGGCAAGCGTTTCGGGGTCGTAGTTCTTGATTAAAAATCCGGCCAATTTTGGAAAAAGGACCCTTTTTAATATTCTTTCAATTGACCCCCGTCTTATTGCATTGTCGTCTTTCCAGTCAATAACTTTTCTGATTTTTTCGTAGAATTTTGCCAGACGGGATGTCATCTCATCTACATGGATCGGTGTATAATCTTTTTTTGAACGAATAAGTTCTTGGGCATAGGTATCAGCCAGAATTTGTATATTGGGATTCAATGTTCCGCCATGGTCAACAGATTTCTCGGATGTGGTTTCATTGACAATTTCTTTATGTTTGGTATCCGGGGAAGAATTCTTATCAGAAATTTTAGATTCTAAGTTACTTATATATATATTTCCTTTAATATTCATAATTGTTCATTTGAAGTGTTTTGATTTGGAACGGTCATTAATTACTGGACTTAAGAATGTTCTTTTCATTTTAACACGTACTTGTGCGGGACCATAGCTTTTCCTTTGGTGATTTAAAATTTAATGTAAAAAATTCAAAGAATGAAGGAAAATGTAATAGAAATTTTGGATCAGTTATCAAAATACCCCTCTTGGAGACCTTCTAAAATACTTCCGATTATTTCACCCGTTGCACGGGCTAGATTTTTCGGCCATTCACCGGCTTCTGAAAAAATAGAGTCTTTTGGACATGTCTGCGTTTGCTGATTTTTGTCCAATTGATAGGATGTTCCGGTGATTACGGGTATTGTTCCTGCCGACCATTCGAGAAAAATTTCTCCTCCGATCTTTTCAAAATGGACACTTGGTTTCCATAAGCCGCTTATTGCCGGAGATGTATCTGAACCAACCGGTCGTCCGAGCAAATTTTTATCTTCAAGCATTTCAAATCCGCAGTCAAAGTTCTCAATTATTCCAACCCCTTTTTGCTTACCGTCTGATTCGATGGCGTAAACACCATAAACGGCATCCGTACCGGGTCGGGGGATTTTAATAACATATGATATTAACGCTTTTTCAAGTTCAATTTTTTCTCCACCTTCCACTGATCGGATCTTTTGCAGATTTTCCTGATCAGAGACTGAAATAGATCTTGTTCCAATTTCTTCACTTGGCGATGGTGTAAAAGTATTGGGGATCTGACGAGTTGTTAAGGCAGCTTGGGTAGCTTGCAATTGTCTATGTTTTTCTGCTAAAGCATCTGCTGTGGCATCCAGCCATCGGGAAAAATTTTCTACGGCTTCCGTAGTTTTATTTGGGTCTTTGATACACGAGACTACAGTTAACGACAAACTACCAATGAATGCGGCTTGCAAAAACTGCTTTCTTCCGACACTTCTATCTGCGCTCATAGGTGTATTATACCTTATGGGGTGAATATATTCCTATAACATATGCTTTTCGAACAATGAAGCGACATATTTCCAATCGACAATATTCCACCAAGCGTTGATATAATCTACCCTTTTATTTTGGTATTTGAGGTAGTATGCGTGTTCCCAAACATCAATTCCCAAGATGGGGGTTTTCCCTTCAGAGATTGGATTATTTTGGTTTGATGTGCTTATAATCTCCAATTTATTGGAATTGATAACAAGCCATCCCCAACCGCTGCCAAAAAGTGTTAAAGCGGCATTCGAAAATTTTTCTTTAAAAATATCGATACTGCCGTATGTAGACTCGAGTGTTTTTAATAACATTCCGACAGGATTAGAACTGTTTGGGCTAAGTGTTTTCCAGTAAAGGTTGTGATTTACATAACCCCCGCCGTTATTGATCACTTTCAATTTAATATTTTCCGGAAGAGTAGTGGAATTTTTAAGAAGTGACTCAGCGTCAGTCATCTGGAAATCCGGATATTGGGAAAGTGTGTCATTAAGGTTGTCCAGATATGTTTTATGATGTTTTGTGTGATGAATTAACATCGTTTCCTTATCGATATAAGGTTCTAAGGCGTCGTATGGATAATCCAGCTTCGGTAATATATACATCAATATCCATTTTACTACTTGTAAAATATAAATCTGTAACATAAACTACAGCTCTTCATACTTTTTGATTCATTATTTTTATTCGTCTGCCTAGCATTTTATATATGTATAGCATAGGAGGTGAGGGAGCTTTTTATCTGGTAATGTTTTTTTCCTTGGCGGCTTTTTTTACGGTCTTAATCGCCATAGTGGGATTTATCATCTAAAAAGCATTCCTCCGAAAACAAAAAAACAGTAAACAATAAGCAGCAAAATACTTTAGAGGTATGAGGGTTTGAATGTCCACACTTGATATGCGACGCTTCTTATTTGTTGCCTATTGCCTGACGGATGAGTCGCATAGTAACCCGATATCCTTATATCTTAGAATCATTTCCCCCTACCAATTGAGTGTGAAGATGATCGTGACGGCAAGATACATTACAAAAAGTATTCCTGCCAGTGGTTTATCAAAAAAAGAGATAATAAGTGCTACGATCGCCGCAACAATATGCGGAACATATTTTCTTATAAATCTATTGATCTTGTAGTTATTCATTACATCCATGGTATATATAATTATGGTATTAATTTATAATTAATGTTACCATATTATTTGATGTTTCAAGAAGAGGACCATCTTGCCGGTCTTTATGCCGCTTCAACTGTGGTATCGTATTCGAAAAAGGAGAAAATACTGCGTTCATATGCCGGATATGAAACATTATATATTGTTAAGGACGGTGTTGTAAGATCTTTTTATACGGACGAAAAAGGAGTCGAGCTGACAGTAAATTTACTTAAACCCCGTGCAATATTTCCCTTAAGCGGATACCTATCAGGAAAAGAAAACCTGTATGATTTTGAAGCTTTTACGGACACAACTTTATATAAAGCTCCGAAGGAAAAAGTCAAAAAACTCATTTATAAAAATGCCACTCTATCGTCATATTATCTGGAAAGATTCGCTCAAGCAATCGAAGGGTATGTTATAAGAAGCCGTTTTTTGGCAAACGGAAGCGCTACGCAAAAAATAACATCAGCACTATTAATGTTATTTAGAAGATTCGGAAAAGAGGTGAGGGGGCAAATGATCATAAATCTACCGCTTACTCATCAGGACATTGCAGATTTGGCGGGTGTTACAAGAGAGACTGTAAGTATCCTGTTAGGGATGTTAAAAAAAGAAGGGATAATTTCGACAAAAGGAAAGTACCTTACCATTTTGAACTCCGATCAGCTCTCGCTAAAAGCTTCTGAAAACGATGATGGCAGTCTTCTGAATCTTTCTTTCTGATCTTGTAACTAATATTACAGAATATATTTAATTTCGGTTGTACTATTTCCCTATGTGAAATATTCAAAGGTATCTTAAATAACAATTTAAAAAATTGAGGGTTGGTCAGGAGACTGACCCTTAATTTTTTTGCTTGATGCAAAGTTACCCGATCTTTTCATAAAATTCATTTTTTATTACTTATATAACCGTTAAGTCAAAGACAGAAAATGTGCGTCACAGAAAGCAAATTCAAAAATGAAAAAAATGTTTGAAGGGATCAAAAAATATTTTTAGTGTTTCATCATCTTGACAAATAGTTGATGAAAATATCATAATTCAGTCCCGGGAGAACATGAGATACTCGGGATTTTTTTTGATAAATAACATTAGAGCCGCGAGGCTCTTTTTTTTGAAAGGAGGTGAAAAAATTTGACAGGAGTTGAAATCAGAATCGACGCAGAGGAGTTAATTCATTTTCAGGACAATATTGGAAGAAACAATGACGGTAAAATACAGGACACTGATTTTTCAGGCATTGTTGATTACCTAAAACTTAATCCTCCGGTGGAAGGAAGTCTGGATCCTACCGCCAAACCGGTGTTTAAAGTAGTGAAGTAAACAGTTTTGTTTTTAGTTACTCAAGGTATATGGATTGTTGGGGACTGGAGTCCCGAATATAAACATTTTTCCTCCCTATATTCAATATTCTACCTAATATATACTAAATTAATGCTTGCCAAGATTACTTCCGGAGCTACGGTAGGACTCAATGCAACGCTTATTGACGTTGAAGTCGATATCCAAGACGGACTTCCCGCATTTACCATCGTCGGGCTTCCCGACAAGGCGGTTGAGGAAAGTAAGGAAAGGGTCCGCTCTGCCATTAAAAACTCCGGTGCCGATTTTCCGACGACAAGAATTACCGTAAATCTTGCCCCCGCCGATCTTCCGAAAATGGGCCCTGCATATGATCTTCCAATCGCTTTGGGGATACTCATTGCATCGGGACAGATCGCACCGAAAGTGGAAAGATTATTGTTTTTTGGTGAACTTTCACTTGATGGGGGACTACGACACACGAACGGGATACTTCCAATGGTTTATCTTGCGAAAGAGAAGAATTTTCGTGGTGTTTTTATTCCAAAAGTTAATATTAATGAAGCATCGGTCGTAACAGGGGTAAAAGTATATCCAATTGAGTCGCTTTTAGAATTGGTTAGGTTTACTGCCGGAACGGTAAAGGTTCCGTCCGCAAAACCTGTTGGCCTTTCAACACTTCTAAAGACTGCAGAAGCGGAGTTTGATTTTTCGGAGATTGTTGGGCAGGAGGGTGCAAAAAGAGCGATGGAGATCGCGGCTGCAGGATCACATAACATCTTTATGAAAGGTTCACCCGGGTCGGGAAAAACGATGTTGGCAAGGGCTCTTCCCGGAATTTTACCAAGGTTAACCGAAGATGAAGCGTTGGAAGTCACAAAAATATATTCAATAACGGGAAATCTTCCGATAGGTCAATCAATCATCACATCCCGTCCTTTCAGGAGTCCTCATCATACAACTTCAAGAATTGGTTTAATTGGCGGCGGAACAAATCCTTCACCCGGGGAAGTTTCCTTAGCCCATCGCGGAGTTCTTTTTTTGGATGAATTTCCCGAGTTTCCCCGCCATGTCTTAGAAAGCTTACGTCAGCCAATGGAAGACGCGGTAATCACGATATCACGCGCTAAAGGTACAGTGACCTATCCTGCACAATTCCTATTGGTGGCGGCGAGCAATCCTTGTCCTTGCGGATATTTCGGCGATCTTAAAAAACCCTGTAAATGTATGCCGGGTATAATATCCCGCTATCAAAAAAGAGTATC
>Ga0075823_174_pt1 | contig 5309 bp, 8 predicted proteins | sample RifGroD1_FD_68279 | JGI IMG/M metagenome (GOLD analysis project Ga0075823, IMG submission 68279) | Microgenomates (Woesebacteria) bacterium GW2011_GWD1_38_10
CCCAGCGGTGAGAACGGGGAACCTGAATATGTGACAAAGGGGGATGCCAATGAAGATTTTGATCCCCCAAAGATATCGGATAAAGATATCATCGGGAAGGTTCGTCTAACCATACCCTATCTTGGATACCTTGCTTTTGCGGCCAAAAAACCGTGGGGCTTTATACTTCTTGTTATCGTTCCCGCTACGATCTTTATCTATGAGGAATTGAAAGCTGTCCTTAAAGAGCTTAGAAAAAGAATGGGAAAACACTCTCAATGCTAAGGCAAAAACAGTCAAATCAAATTTGGCGGTAACGAACTCGCACCGGGCAGTAAAATTAAAAAAACTTATAGGAATAATTAAATTTCAAATATTTAACCCAATTTTTGGAGCAGGTTTGTTTTCTTATTCTAATTGTGCTACTTTTTTTTCAAACGAGACGGACGAAATGGATATTACATCCGTAACAGGATATAATACAGGTGATTCTGTGATCAGATAAACACCCGCAGGGGGTCATTAAGATTATGAATGAAAGACAAAGTTCAATGAGGAGAAGCGTCAGCCTTTTCTTTTTAGATGACAGCAAGCCTCAACTTTCGTTGGTTATTGAAACGGGTCAGAGAATTAAGGATTTTGTGTCACCTGAGTTCGGAAAAGTAATCGATAAAGTATTAAAAATATATGCTGAAAAGAATGAAGCGGAACTTACTGCAAAAGAAAAAACAAAAAAAACCTTTCAGGATCGTTTAAGAACATACCTTGGAAGTATTCGGTTCAAAAATAACTTAAAGCCATGAGCGATCGAATCAAGTACCAGAAAATTTTAACTTTTGTGTTTTTCCCATTTGCTGTCTTTGGTCTCATTTATGTTCTTATCCGCAGGAAATCTTCTGATGTGAAAAATGCTGTGCTGTCCTTCATGAAACGTAATGGAGAAGGTCTGGACAGTATGACGGGAAATGATGAATATAGATATAATTTGTTGGAGAAACTAAAATTCACGCTGAATAAATGAAAGATCCTGGAAATTGTTGGTGCACTCTCTGTGGTTTTAGATGCACCAAACATATTACTGAAAAGAATGGAAGGTTATTGGAAGATGGTTCCCAACATCTATACCTAGTTGATGTGTCAATAAAGGACTGCAGGACCCGAAAACTGATAGAAGAAGGAATTGAGAAGGAGGTTGCGAGAGTTTTGATAAATAAAGGTGAAAGATTGATCTAAAAACTTCGTGCTATATTAATCCGGTTATTATCTTATAATACTTGACATATCATCCTATATCTAATATAATGCCCCCCATAGTAAATATACCTGCCGATTTTGTCTTTTAGAATACTATTCATGTTAAAAAAATTAGGATTTATTTTTGCTCAAATACTATTGATATTTCTCATGACTTCAGTTGTTAATGCAGCCGTTGTTCCTGTTTTTCCTTCCTGCAGCAATCCCCAAGGCACTCTTAAGGTAAGTTATGATGGAGGTACTCATTATATCGTTGGCGGGTCAGGCGTGGTTGGAACAGATGCTGTTTATTACACAAGCGATTTAACACTGATACAGTGTTTTTGCGCGGACGATGGTTCCGGAATCCAGACAAATTGGTGGAAGATCGATGCGTTGAGTCAGTCCGAGATAGATCAGCTTGTCAAACTTGGTTGGCATTATGTTCCGAGCGGACTTTCATGGGGACTTGATGACTCGTCTTATATGGCTAAAAATGAGGCGTATTCTTGCAAGCCTTATAATCCTCCGAAAGACCCTCCGGGACCAAAAGATCCTCCTGTATGTACAGCACCAAGACCGGTTCCTCCTCAGCTTGTTTCAGTTATCAGAAATGGAAGTGAAGCCGTTGTAACTTGGACGAAGGTCGATCTGGCTACTCACTACACTTTGGCATACGGAACCGAGATTGGAAACTATCCCTACGGGGTTCCCAATACGGGGAATGTGACGAGCTATACGGTTAAAGCTCTTGATCCTTCAAAGACTTACTACTTTTTGGTATATGCAGTAAATGACTGTATGCCATCAGAACCTTCGGGTTCAGCACCTCAGGGATCTGCTGTTCTTGGACTTGCAGCAACCGGAGATTCGGCACTTTTATATTCGGTATTTGGTGGTGCCCTGCTTCTTACAACTTCAGGTATTGCCTTAAGGAAAAGGAAATAATTATTCGGTAGTGCCCGATTTCTGATAGAATTATCATACAACCTGATCATGGGAAAATTTCTTTCCAATCTTTTTATCGTCTTGGGAATAACTTTATTTATTATTGGCGGGTATCTTGTCTGGGAAAGAAATACACCTCGAAGGATCAGTTTTGATACTCCGCCCCCTGCGCAAAAAGGAAGCTTGGTTGACGCGAAGGTATTGCCTCAGGGAAAACCCGTCATTATTAAAGTGCCGTCTATTGACAAAGAATTGGCAATTATTCCTTCGAGGATCGTAAATAAATACTGGGAATCAACTAAAAAGGGCGTTTCCTATCTTGAGACATCTCCAATTCCCGGAGAAGTAGGAAATTCGATTCTGTGGGGGCATAATTACCCGAATCTTCTAAAGGATCTGACAAAAGTTGAAGTTGGGGATGAGATTACTATTGTTTTTGAAAACGGTGGAGAGAAAAAATTTGAAGTTCACTTTACGCAGGAGGTTGGTCCGAACCAGTCTTCGATCTTAAACCCAACGGAAGACAATAGGATAACTTTGTACACCTGCTCGGGGTTTCTGGATTCGAAGCGATTTGTAGTCACAGCGTTACTAAAGTAGTTATTCCATCAAATATCTCTATATCTTTTTTAAAAGTTCCGGTCTTACCTTTTTTGTCTTTTCCAAAGCAGCATTTTTTCTCCAGACATCAATTTCTTTATGGTTTCCGGAAAGGAGTACTTTCGGCACTTTCCACTCGAGATATTTTTCCGGACGGGTGTAGGAGGGGAAATCTAGAATTTGTTGATTAGTTATTTCGTTACTTAGCGAGAAAGATTCGTTAGAGGAAGCTTCTGGCTCTAAAACTCCCGGAATAAGCCGCACAATAGAATCGACTAAAACCATTACCGGAATTTCTCCGCCTGTCAAAATATAATCGCCGATAGAAATTTCCTCATCGACTAAATTCTCTGCGATCCGTTCGTCAAAACCTTCGTAATGTCCGGCTATCAAAATAAGATGGTCAAGTTTTGAAAGTTCTTTCGTCTTTGCCTGATCAAACACCTTCCCCTGAGGAGAAAGCAAAATGGTTTTAGGTTTTAGATTGCTTTGCCCTTCCGAAGCCTTGTGCAAAGGAGGGTTATTTGTAATTTGTAATTTGTAATTTGTTTCGGATTTCGATATTCGAATTTCGGATTTAGAATTTATTTCGGATTTAGAATTTCGGATTTCGGATTTCAGCGCCTGAATGGCGCGGTGAACTACATCCACCCGTAATACCATCCCTTTTCCTCCCCCGAACGGTCGGTCATCAACGGTCTTGTGTTTGTCTGTTGCCCAATCGCGAAGATCGTGGACATTAATTTCCACTAAACCCGCGTCCTTGGCTTTTTTGAGCATCGAAGTATCAAAAGGACCGGTAAACATTGATGGAAATAGAGTTAAAATATCAATTTTCATAAGCATAGTATACTGTATTTATGTTTCAGATTCCGCAACTTTCGAAACATAAAGGTCTTTTCCATGTATTTTCAGAAAAAAGTGACGGGAATATGGCAAATTCCATAAGTGGAGTCATTTACAATTTCGACCAAGTTTTGAAAAATCGAAAAAAGTTTCTCGAAAAAGTTGGGGTAGACTCCAATAAAACCGTTTGCATGTGGGTGACCCATGGAGATGAAATTATTGATGCTGATCCGAAGACGGCAGGAGTCAGCATGAGAGACTATAGTAAGGCGATAAAAGTTGACGGATTAATGACGAACAGAAAGGGATTGTATTTGTTTTTACTAATTGCCGATTGTTTACCGATAATTATTTATGATCCGGTTGCGGAAGCGGTTGGATTGATACACGCCGGTTGGCGCGGGGTAGACCTGGAAATAGCAAAAAAAGGGGTTGAGATGTTCAAATCCAAGTACAAGTCTGGGGTGGAAAATATTATTGTTGCCATCGGACCGTGCGCCCAAAAAGAATCGTTTGTTAAAGAGAACCCTGAACAATTTGATGACCCGAGATGGAGGGATTTTATAGTCTTAGACATTGCGAAGTTGTATAAGATCGATCTTGTTGGTTTTACAAAGAAACAGCTTCTTGATGCAGGTATTAAGAAAGAAAATATTATTGATTGCGGTATCGACACGGTTAAAGATAAAAGATTTTTTTCGCATGTAAGGGATTGTAATAACAACATTTCCCGTCAGGGAAGATTTGCCTGCGTGGTTGGTTTAAAATAAAGAGGTTTGAGTATCTGAATATTTTTCTTCCGGATAGGAAAAATCCAGTGGAACATTCCGGAGGGTATTCCACTTGTCTTTAAACAATATTAATTTATTTTTCAGTACATGATCATAAACATCGCGGGTGATCAAAACATCCGCCTCGCAGTATTTTTTGAGTTTAGCCAAGCTTTCATCATCGTGTTTTTCCCAATAGTAAACAGCATTTAATCCGTCATCGGTTTTTTCCCTATCAAGCGTCTCCTTTGCAATAGCATTCAAACCTGCAGCGTGTTCCGAGACCTTTTTGATCTCTGCATAAATATCAAAATGGGGTAATTTTGAAAAGTATGCGGGAGCGTAGGGTTTTAATGTTAGAACATCAAACCTCAAAGTATTAAAGCCGATAATCCTTTTTGCTTCGGAAAATACCGGCCACATTGTTTCGAAATCACTTTCCCAAAAACTCTGCATAACCCCTTCGATCTCATTGTAATTTTCATCAATTGTTCTTTTATAGACTGAGACGATCGAAACCCCCAGTTTTGCCGGGTCAAAGTCGGGAATATCTGAAAAAAGCTTCTTTGTTTCTACATCAAAGAACACTTCAGTGATCGGGTACATACTTTGGTATATTGTAGATAGTATATTGCATATAGGAAGAAGTGATCAAGTGATTAAGTGACTAAGGGAATAAGTGATCAAGTAACAATTTAACAATACTCCCACAATACTCCTACAACTATTCCACCTTTTTTGCTAAAATAGGTGGTCATGGAAAAAGAAAAGGAAGAAAAGAAAAAGCCGTTTTTCAAAAAGAAAAGATTTTGGCTGTCGCTTTTTATCATTTTTGCCATTGGGGGTTTTGCATATTACAAATTAAAAATAGCTAAAAGCAGCGGTGCGGAAAGTACGCTGGTAAAAAGGGGAACAGTTGAAGAAGTGCTGACG
>Ga0075823_178_pt1 | contig 5089 bp, 6 predicted proteins | sample RifGroD1_FD_68279 | JGI IMG/M metagenome (GOLD analysis project Ga0075823, IMG submission 68279) | Microgenomates (Woesebacteria) bacterium GW2011_GWD1_38_10
TCACTCCGCATTTGGCAGAGGAGGTATGGCAAAAGTTGAATGGTCAAATGGCTAAATTGTCAAATGGTTATGGGAATAAACAACAATTTAACAATTTAACAATTAAACAATTTAAATCGGTTCATACCCAACTCTGGCCTTCGTACGATCCCAAGCTTACTGTTGAGGAAAAGATTACGATCCCAATTCAGATAAACGGAAAATTACGGGGAACGATAGAGATCGATAGAGATAAAATTGATGATGAAAAATTTGTACTATTGGAGTCAAAATATAACAAAGTAGTACAAAAGTGGTTAGCGGAAGGAAAGGTCATTAAGGAAATATACGTCCACGGTAGATTGGTAAATTTTGTAGTCAGATAATTTTGAATATTATTTTTTTACCCCCGACCATCTTTCTTTAGTTCTTCATTTATTTGTTTCTCCGGTGCTAATATTAATTAATGCCTAAACGCTACATAAATGTCGGCGATCTCGAAACCGATTCCCGATCCGGTTGGGATGGGTTTGATCCTCCATCCGAAAAACCATACTTTCTGTCCAAACTTAAACTCTTTAATTTTGAAGATTACTTGAATAAAAATAAAATTCCGGTCGTACTCGCATTGTTCGGGCTCATTCTGTCCGGACTGGGTGTATTTTTACAAAAAAATACTGCATTATTTAATAATGACAAGATCGAGATTATAGGCGAATCTGCGAAAGTTGAGGAAGAGGTGTCGGAAATAGTTGTCGAAATTGCAGGCTCGGTTGAAAACCCGGGAGTTTACAAGTTCAAAACAGGGGATAGGGTTGAGAATCTTATGACTGCCTGCGGAGGACTTTCAGCAGAAGCCGATCGCGAATGGGTTGAAAAATACATAAATAGGGCAGCAATGTTGGCTGATGGCCAGAAAATTTACATAAAATCAATTGGGGAGGATCAGGAAACAATAATCAATAAGCAATCGGATGGTCAGTCTGCTAATATTGGAGGGGGATATCAAAATGCATCAGGCGTATTGGGGGCAGAAAGTGGTACTTTGACCAACATTAACACTGCAACATTCACCGAACTGGATAAACTACCGGGAATAGGCCAAGTTTATGGGCAAAAGATCATTGAGCAAAGACCGTACTCAACCACCGAAGAACTTCTGTCAAAAGGTGTTTTGCCAAAAACAACGTACGAGAAGATAAAAGAGAAGATAACAACTTTTTAATTAACCTAAAAATAAATACCAATTTCAAATATCCAATATATACAAATTTCCAATTGAGAAATAGTGCTTAGTTAGAAATTTACCGTAATGAGCATTCGTCCTATTCGTCTTATTGGCTTAATAAGTCTTATCATAATTTTTTTCTTTCGCATCTTCTTTTACTTCTCCTGTCTTCCAAATTATCCTACCGGCACCAAACTCCGTATATCTGCCCGCGTATCTTCCGAACCTGTAATCTATTCCGACTCGCAATATTTGAAGCTGTCCGGATATAAGATCTATCTGCCTCTTTACCCCCGTGTCTATTACGGGGATAGGCTTGTTGTTGAGGGGGTCGTTGAAGAAGGAAAACTTAAAAAGCCAAAATTGATCCAAATTAACGACAAAAGAGGAATTTTATTCACCTTTCGTCAAAAACTGATCTCATTCTACGAAAGGTCATTGCCTGCCGACCATTCGGCAATAGTTGCAGGAGTTGTTATCGGATCAAAATCCGGTATCGGTGAAGCACTTTGGGAAAAACTAAAGAACTCTGGGACTGCTCATATTGTTGTCGCATCGGGAATGAATGTCTCTATGGTTTCCCAGTTTCTCATCGTATCGCTTATTGTTTTTATGCCGAGAAGAAAAGTGATAGTCTTTGCCTTGATTGGTATATGGCTTTACGCGCTTATCAGTGGTTTTGACGCTCCGATTGTAAGAGCCACTGTAATGGGTTCTATGGCGTTTTTGGCGGTTGAGACGGGACGGATATACCAATCTTTACGGATATTACTGGTTACCGCGATGATGCTTTTGTTTTTTAAACCGATCTAGATCCTCGATCTTGGCTTTTGGCTTTCGACGCTGGCTACCGGATCGATCATTATTTTCTATCCGAAAACAAAAAGGATCTTTTCATTTGTACCGAAGATCATCAATGAAAATTGGTCGACAACTTTATCGGCACAGATAGGTGTTGTACCGGTTCTTTATTATTTTTTTGGTCAATTTAACATTCTGTCGCCGTTCATTAATGTTTTGGTTTTATGGACTATTGTACCGTTAACAATTATCGGAATGGTCGCAGGTATAGTCGGTACAATTTTGGAACCATTGGGAAAAATTATCTTGTACCTTTGCTATCCGCTAACAAGCTGGTTTCTGTGGGTTGTTTCCCTTTTTTAATATATGTCGTATAAGTCAAATCAGCCCAATAAGTCATATATGTCCAAACTTTGGAAAGTCACCATTTTTCTTTTACTGCTTGCTGCCTTGGTGATCTGGCTTTCTGTTTTTTCAACTTCCGATAACTTAAAAATTATATCCTGTAATGTAGGACAGGGTGACTCAAACTTAATAATTAATAAGAGTATTGAGATATTAATAGACGGGGGACCCGATAATACAGTTATTGATTGTTTATCAAAATACATTCCATTTTGGGATAGAACGATTGAGATGGTCATATTGACCCATCCGCAGTCGGACCACTATACGGGTTTGATCGCAGTGACGGAGCGTTATAAAGTTGGGAAAATCTTGGCAAATTCCCTCAATGCTGGCAGTCAAACTTATGAATTGCTAAAAAATAGGGTACTTACAAGGGGGGTAGATGTCGTGAACCCCGTAAGAGGTTTGCGGGTCATGTATAATATGATACATATAGATATACTTCACCCATCAAAGGAGTTTTTAGCTGAAAATTTGCTTCATAACTATTTAACAATGGGGCAATTTGACAATTCGTCCGGTGTTCTGGGTGCCTACACAACCAATCTTGATCCCAACGAATTCTCAATTGTGGCCAGTTTATCTTTCGGGAGCTTCAAATTTCTTTTTACAGGCGATGCCGGCAGTGAATTATTAGACTCTTTAGCCACGACCCTGTCGGAAAACGGGATAAACTCCATTAACTATATCAAAATACCTCATCACGGTTCTAGGAACTCAATTTCGGAAAAGATGTATGATTTGGTCGAGGGTGGCATTGCAACAATATCGGTTGGAAAAAACTCCTACGGACATCCCGCTGAGGAAGTGATTAAGTTATTAAGTAATAAAGCGATTAAGATATTAAGAACCGATACGGATGGGGATATAGTAATTGAAACGGATGGGGAGAGGATGTGGCTGGAGAAGTAGTTGAAGTTAATCGTTATTTCCCATATACCGGATCGTACGGTTTAAAAAAATAATTAAAGTCCTCGACTCTTTTGATAATTGTTATATCTATCGACAAATTCATGAATATCGTCTTTGTGAATTTTTACATCGCAATAATTTCCCGGATCTCCGATGATCCGTAAACCTTCTCCTAGATTTGGATAATCACCCTCAGCATCTTCAAACGCATATCTAACGCCATATTGACCCTGTTTTTTGAGGATTCGTCTTGATAAGTCACCAAAACTTACATAGCCGTTTTCATCAGTTTTAAACATTGCAGCCAGATCGGATGAACTTCTTTTTGATTCCATATAAACAATAAGATTATAGATCATATTGTTTTTCGTACAACCATCTGTTGATAGAAATACAATAACTTTCAGGTATAGATATTTGCGACAACTGAATTATTTTTGGTGATTTACTATTCATTTAACCAAAAACCAATGTGTTAAAATATCATTGTTTACCCTGAGTATTACCGAAGGGCCTCTATAGTTCAACGGATAGAGCACTGGTTTCCGGAACCAGGGATGAAGGTTCAATTCCTTCTAGAGGCACACAAAAGCGAATTTGAACAAACTGTCGATAAGGGGACAATTCTCCTCAGGGGAACTTGCCGGATTGGAAACAATTCGATATATACTATAATATCGTTATATGACATCAAAAATTGAGTGGTACAATGAAATGCGCACAAGTGTGAGCCGAGTGATGGATGTATTGGATATAAGTAGAGTTGATCAAATAGATTCAAGCTTAGCACGTATCGACCCCCAAAAATTTTCTTCGGTGATTAAAAGATACATGAGTATTAAAAATGTACCGTTCCAATTATGTACCGCCACAAAAACATTTCTTGAAAATCGAAGGAGTGTAGGTTTAATGAAGATAGATCACAGATAAAAAGGTAACATTTTTAAAAAATAAATATGATAATTGTTGATTATAAGGAATTTTTATGGTATAAATGGTCCTCTTTATAAATAATAAATATGGCACCAAAAGCAGAAACATTATTTGGAAAAATTGAAAGATATCTTGGTCAACAGGCCAATAATAAAGCACAACAAATACAACAAGAGGGAGTAAATGCCTATGCGAGGGGAGATACCAAGGCGGTCAGAGAGTCTACGCATCAGTATGATGCAGTCAAGGGTTTCCCTTTTGAGCTCGCTGAAAGGATCCGTGATGTAAACGATTTGATAAGAAAATACGGTTTAGATGAGATAGACATTCCTATTGACGAAATAAAAGTAAGTAAAGATGCATCAAGAACGGAAATTGCTGAAGCAATTACTACACCTACACTAAAAAGTAAAGATCGGGTTCAGAGATCCTCAAATTACAAGACTGGATATGGTGGTATTGTAGGTCTTGATCTGATCGAGAAAGCTGATCGAGGAGGGGTTGGAGCGTTTCACCCGAGCAACCGTGGCCCGGCTCGGCACTGGCCAGTACATCTTCATCCGGGCCGAGTTCCCGCACGGCCAGGAGCAAGCGGTCCTCGCAGCGTACCAGGACCGCAAGGACAACGTGGACGACATCTCGGGCGTGACCCCCGCCCTGGACTTGGCGTTCCGCTTCATCACCCAGCAGCGAGTCTGGGCCGAGGAGCGGGAGCAGGAACACCGACGCCGCCGGGAGGCGGCACTGGCCCAGCGAGCCGCCGAGGCCCTGCATCATGAGATGATGCAGCGGGTCAGCACGGCCGAGGGGCGCCGGGCACTGGCGAAG